>OFGX01000962.1_pt1 | contig 19096 bp, 15 predicted proteins | sample 1521831 | NCBI WGS metagenome assembly OFGX01 (sample SAMEA3504080, study PRJEB24116) | mouse gut metagenome | biome: mouse gut; feature: mouse-associated habitat; material: faeces | place: Denmark | collected 2011 | reverse complement strand
GTGCCGCCTGCTGGGGCGCCAGGTAGGACAGAATCAGGGCAATGGTCTGAGGATGCTCATCCTGTATAAAGTTGATAAGCTGTGTGGCGTCGGTCTTGCGGACGAACTCGAAAGGCTTCACCTGCAGGGATGCCGTCAGCTTGCCAATCACATCCAGGGCCTTCTCCGCACCCAGGGCCTTCTCCAACAGATCCTTTGCGTAGCCGATGCCGCCCTCCGCGATATACTGCTGCGCCAGACAGATCTCATAGAACTCGTTGATTACGTCTTCCTTTACCTGAGGGGTCACGCTTCTGGTATTGGCGATCTCCAGGGTCAGTTCCTCGATCTCGTCCTCCTTCAGATGCTTAAAGATCCCGGCGGACCGCTCCGGCCCCAGGGAGATCAGCAGGATGGCCGCTTTTTGCAGCCCTCTGATCCCCTCCTCCTTCGATGCATTCTTTGGCATGTTCTATGTACCTCGCTTTTAATTCCAATCCTCGTTCAGCCAGTTACGCAGCAGGTTCGCCGCAGCTTCGGGATTCTCGTCCACGAATTTCTCCACCATCTTGCGCGTGTCGGATTTCGTCTCCACGTCGATATCATTCACTTCGGACTCAGGAGGCGTAGACTGGAGCATCTCCTCCACGGACAGTTCCTGTTCTTCCTCCACCGCGTTCTTCTTCCTGCTTCCCATGCTGCGCAGGATCACAAATGCGAGCAGCGCCAGAATCAGAATAATCATCACGATGCTGAGGATGTCCGTCCAGCTGATGGTCTCTATGAAGCCTTCCTTGTCATGGAAGATGGGGGATTCATAGGAGACCACTACGACCCTGTCCGCGCTGATGCCGCTAGCCATGGCCACCATCTGGACAATGTCAGGATCCACTTCCTGCTTGATGTCCTCTCTGTTGGCTTCCTTGAACTCCTCCCAGGTAATCCCTTCCAACAGACCCTGCCGCTCTACATTCTCCTCGAAATATTCCCGGTACCTGATCACGGCCACGGACACGGAGGAATTCTCGTAATTGATGCTCCCGGCGGGCGTGACAGTGGTGGTCTCCGACACATTGTTGTCATAGTCTACCGACCGCTCCTCGGAGGAGCTTTCGCCGCCACCCGCCCCCAGATAGTCATATCCTGTCAGGTTCTCTCCATTGGAATCCGTGCCGGGTATCCCCTCGTCCAGAAGACCCGAGCTTTCCATGGTCAGGCTGTCCTCATGCCTCGGCATGCCGTTGGTGTATCCGTCGTTGGCGTAATATTCCGTCACTTTCTTCTTGTAATCGGAAAAGTCAACGGAAAGATGGCTGCTCACTTCCACCTCGTTGAACTGTTTCGTGCCCAGCAGCACCTTCTTCACCTGGTTCGTCACCATGGCTTCGGCCTGAACCTGCAGTTCCTGCATGGAACTGGCGATTCCCATGGCGGAATAGTCGTCCCCGCCCGCGAACAGCAGATTGGAGTTCTGGTCTATGATCGTAATGGATGCCGTGCTCCTGTTGCCCAGGGCAGTGGCGGTGGCTTTCGCCATGGCCGTAGCGTTGGCCGCGTTGAAGTCATCCGTGACCGTCACCGTGAGCGTTGCGAAGGACTCCGTATCGGAATCGCTCAGCCTTCCGGAATTGGAGGCCTTGTTGATTTTGATATCGACGCTCTCTACCGGCATTGTCTTGGAGAACATGCTCTCCAGCTGGCGCTCCAGGTATTCCGTCTGCATGCCCTCACGGTCTGCCGATGTGACGGACATGCCCATCTCCACCACATCCTTATAGGTAAAGCTGTCGGGCACATACCCTTCCGTGGCAATCGCCATGTTCGCCTGTGCCAGCTGGGTGCTCAATACGTCAATCGTCCGCGCGTCCGTGGATTCCCTGTGGGTGATTCCCGCGTCCTCCAGAATCGCTACGATTTTCGCCGCCGTGCTGGTATTCTCATAAGTTCCAAGCCTTGTGTACTGCGGCCTGCTGAACGCGTACACAATAATGACAAAGGTAAATATTACGACCGCAACAATCCCGATGATAATTGTCTTCTGTTTGCTGGTGTATTTGTTCCACCATTCCAGCAATTTACCCGGTATCTCTTTTAGCTTGTCAGCCATGGTACTTCTCCCCTACTCATTTCTATATTCCCTGCCTTTCCTATCGCTTACGCTCCGCCAAAAAGACGATTCTGTCGTCAAATCTGCATCTGCATGAGTTCCTTGTAAGCGTCCAGCAGTCTGTCCCGGACAGCCACAGTATACTGCAGGGCCGTGGAGGCTTTCTGTAGGGCGATTGTCAGGTCGTGGAAGTTCTCCGTCTCGCCCATGGCAAACTTCAGTTCCTCATCCTCTGCCCTGGAGAGGTAACTGTTCGTTGTCTTGATATTGTTAATGGCGCTGTTCAGAAACGCATCGAAGAGACTGCCCCCTACCTTCTCCTCCTTATCCGTGAGAGTCCCGGTAAGAGACGTGCGCTCCGCGCGTTCAAGCGCGGATAAGCCATCAATCCCTGTCAAACCCGTTATTGCTGATATATCCATAATTATGTATTCCTTCCTTCACCGTCAGATTTTCTGCCTTGGTGCGTCACAATGATATTCGCCGTCAGGAGCCGATCTCCAGCCCTTTCAGCGCCATGGCCTTGCTGGCGTTGAAGGCCGTGGAATTCGCCTCATAGGCCCGGCTGGCGTCTATCATGTTGGTCATCTCTGTAATAATGTTCACATTGGGATACGTCACATAACCGTCGTCATCCGCATCGGGATGGGAGGGATCATAGACTTTGTTCATCTCCGTGACATGATCCTCATATACGCCGGACACTTTGACCCCTGTGCCCACAGACTGCGCATACTTATGGTCATGGAGGGTTTTGCCGAATATATGACCGAAGGAGGACACCCTGGTGCCGCTCTTCTCCTCAAAGGAAACTACCTTTCTGCGATAGGGTGTGCCGTCCGCGGTGCGTGTAGTGTTGGCATTGGCCACGTTTTCCGAAATCGTGTCCATACGGTACCTCTCTGCCGTCATGCCGGTGGCATTGATATTGAAAGCTGAAAACAAGCTCATCTTCTTCTCTCCTTTTCCTTAGGAACTGCCGGAAAATAATCTACGCATTTTGTTTAGAGTAAACCTGATAAAATCTGTAAATTTTGCAACAGGCTTGCGTAGGTTATTTGGAGGCATTTCCTTAAACTCTGTCCACATGGACCCGAAACTATCGTCAGTCCCGTCACTTCATGACTGTCTGCAGATTAGTGAATTCCTGAGTGATGCTGGTTATAAGGCCCTGGTATTTCAGCTGGTTCTCCGCCAACATGACGCCTTCCGTGTCCGGATCCACATTATTGCCGTCCAGACGGTAGGAATAGTTGGCATGATCCGTGTATACCTGCCCTGTCAGCCGCTTCAGATTCAGGCCGGCCACTTTCGCGTCCGTAGATTGGTAGCTGCCTCTGCCCAACTCCCGCTTGAGCACATCTTCAAAGGCCACGTCCTGCCTCTTATATCCCGGCGTGTCCGCGTTGGAGATGTTGTTCCCAATCGCCTCATTGCGCATCCAGCTGGCATCTGCCGCTCTATCCAGAACATTTACATAATTGAACACACTTGACTGAAACATTGTCTGCTCCTTTCTATCCGTATCTCCTGTCTATGTAATCAAACTACATAAAAGTAAGTGACATTTAATCCCACTATAATCTATTATAATCTCTTTCTCCAAAATTACAATACAAAAAAACAAATTTACTAATTTTCCCACCCTCCTATCGGAATAGCGGCAATTTCGTCATGGAAAAGCAGAAAAAAGAGACTTATTGCTCTGTTCCAATAAATCCCTTTATCTTCTTCACTACCGAAGCCGCCGTAGCTTCCCCAAATCCTTTTGGTTATGTAGTCCCGTATTCTCTTAGTCCAGTATTCTCCCTTATTGCTGCCTCTGGTTCTGGCGCTTCAGCTCTTCAATCTCATCGAACAACACATCGTTGAGCACCTTGATATAAGTCCCTTTCATGCCCGAAGAGCGGGATTCGATTACGCCCGCGCTCTCGAACTTCCTCAGGGCATTGACAATAACGGAACGGGTGATTCCCACTCTGTCCGCGATCTTGCTGGCCACCAGGATCCCCTCCATGCCGTTCAGCTCATCAAAGATATGGGTGATGGCCTCCATCTCGGAGAAGGACAGCGTGCTGATGGCCGACTTCACCACTGCCACTTTGCGGCTCTCCTCCGCGTTCTCCTCATTGATGGCCCGAAGCATCTCCAGACCCACTACCGTCGTACCATACTCGCACAGTATGATGTCATCTATGTCATACTGCATATTGCATTTGTAAATGAACAGCGTCCCCAGCCGCTCCCCGGCAATCTCGATGGGCGTGATGATCGCCTGGAACTTCCTGATATCGGGGCTCTCGAAGCCCAGGGTCTCCAGATTGACATTCTCCTTGGTGGAAAGGACTCCCAGAAGCCGCTCGTTCAGCATATTGTCCACGAAGCCGCCCACGGACTCGTCTATCAGCTCCGCGATGGAATCGATCCCCTCCGACTTTCCAACGCCCAGAACCTTCCCCTTGCGGCTGATCACCAGCACGTTGGACTCCAGAATCTCACGCATCACTTTACAGATATCGTTGAACACGACTTTGCTGGAATTGTTGTTGTGCAATAGCTTACCGATTTTCCTGGTCTTATCCAGAAGCTGTACGCTGCTCATTCACATCCCTCCGCTTTCGTCCCTATGCCAGACTCCGATCCAGCGAATCCTGACCTCCCGACCGCTTGTTTTGTACGCAATCCTATCATATCATAAATAAAATCAGATTACAATGCACAAATGATGAAAATTAATGCATTTAGCTGGATTTGTTTGACAATTCGGACAAAACGTGGTAGCCGCACTGGGCATCATTGCACACCAGCTTGTTCCCTTTTATCAGGAGAGGGCCTCCGCACCGGGGACAGTTCTGCCCCGAGGGCTTCTGCCAGACCATGAAATCACAGTCCGGGTTGTCGATGCAGCCGTAGTACTTCCGTCCTTTTTTGGTCTTCTTCAGCACGATGTCCTTGCCGCACTTCGGGCAGGCCACGCCTATCTTCTCGAAATAGGGCTTGGTGCTGCGGCAGTCCGGAAAGCCGGGGCACGCCAGGAACCGCCCGTGGGGGCCGTACTTGATCACCATCTGCCTGCCGCAGACTTCGCAGACCTCGTCGCTGACCTCGTCCGCGATGGACACCTCCGCCAGATCCTTCTCCGCCAGCTGCACAGCCTCGTCCAGATCCGGATAGAAATTGGCCACCACTGCCTTCCACTTGACGCTGCCTTCCTCCACGGCGTCCAGAAGGGCTTCCATGCTGGCGGTGAAATGCACGTCTACGATGGAAGGGAAGGCCTCCTTCATCATGTGGTTCACGATTTCCCCCAGCTCGGTGACGTAAAGGTTCTTCTCCTCTTTCACCACATAGCGCCTGGCCAGAAGGGTGGTGATGGTGGGAGCGTATGTGCTGGGGCGGCCGATGCCCAGTTCCTCCATGGCCCTCACCAGCGTGGCCTCCGTGTAATGGGCCGGGGGCTGGGTGAAATGCTGCTTCGGGTCGAAAGAAGCGAAGGTGAGGACGCTGTCCTTGTCCAGGCCTACCGTCAGGGTATTCTCCTCCTCTTTCTCCTCCGCGGGGCTGTATACGCTCAGGAATCCGTCAAACTTCAGTGCCGATGCCGCCAGCGTGAAAATATGGTCCCCCGCCTGTATCTTCACGGAGGTGGTCTCGTACACCGCCGGGCTCATGCGGCTGGCCAGGAAACGCTTCCAAATCAGCTGATACAGCCGGAACAGGTCCCTGGGAAGCTGTTCTTTGACGACCGCGGGCATCCGGTTCAGGTCGGTGGGGCGGATGGCCTCATGGGCATCCTGTATCTTCTGTCCGTTCTTCTTCTCCCCCGAAGCGCTGCCCTGGTAACTGTCGCCGTAATGGGAGGCGATGTAGTCCGTGGCCGCGGCCTCGGCCTCCCGGGAGACCCGGGTGGAGTCTGTACGCAGATAGGTGATCAGGCCTACCGTGCCCTCCCCTTTGATGTCCACGCCCTCATAGAGCTGCTGGGCCAGGCGCATGGTCTTCTGGGTGGAGAAATTCAGTGCCCGGCTGGCCTCCTGCTGCAGAGTGGAGGTGGTGAATGGCAGGGGCGGCTTCTTGTGGCGCTCCCCCTTCTTCACCTCGGTGACGGCATAGGGGACATCCTTCAGGGACGCCATGACCGCTTCCACCTGCGCCTTGTCGGCGATGTTCTGTTTTTCCTTCGCGGTGCCGTAGTATTTCGCGCAGATAGGCTTCTTCTCGCCCTTCACGTCCAGGGTCACGTCCAGGGTCCAGTACTCTTCCTGAATGAACGCGTCGATTTCTTCCTCTCTGTCGCAGATGATGCGCAGCACCGCGGACTGCACCCGTCCCGCGCTCAGCCCCCTCTTGACCTTCTTCCACAGAAGGGGCGAGATGCGGTAGCCCACCATGCGGTCCAGCATCCGGCGGGCCTGCTGGGCATCCACCAGGTTCATGTTGATCTCCCTGGCGTTCTTCAGGGCTTCCTTCACGGCATTCTTCGTGATTTCGTTGAAAGTAATCCGGTACACCGTCTTATCCTCCAGCTTCCCCTCCAGCTTCAGCGCGTAGAGCAGATGCCAGGAGATGGCCTCCCCCTCCCGGTCAGGGTCCGTTGCCAGATAGATCTTCTCGGCTTTCTTCACTTCCCTGCGCAGGTTCGCCAGCACGTCCCCCTTTCCGCGGATCGTGATGTACTTCGGCTCATAGTCATGCTCTATATCGATGCCCAGGGAACTTTTGGGGAGGTCGCGGACATGTCCGTCGCTGGCGGCCACTTGATAATTGGATCCCAGGAATTTCTTGATGGTCTTCACTTTCCCGGGCGACTCTATGATTACCAGATACTTTGCCATTTCTGTCTTCCTCAGCTTTTCGTTTCTTATTCTCAATTCTTATTATGATTGACAGCAAAACATGATTATAACGGCTTATCCCATAACCAAAATCAGCCAAATGGCCCGGTATGCTAAGCCGTTACATAAAAAATGCTAAAAACCGCATCATATGGTCTTCAGCACTTTCAAGGGTAGTACTATTCTCTTCGAAACAACAGCTGATAGGGGAATCGAACCCCTGTTTCCGCCGTGAGAGGGCGGCGTCTTAACCGCTTGACCAATCAGCCATACTTGCCATCCACCTCGCTGTGAATCCTCACCGCCGTGGCATGTGATTATATTACTACACTTTTTTGGATAATGCAAGTACTTTTTTCAAATTTTTTCAAATTTTTTTCTTAGGTTTTTTCTTAGCCTATTCGCCGGAGCCCATGCTCTCCTCCTGCAGCCTGTCAAATTCCGCCATGCACTCGTCCACCGTGGCCCCGTTCAGCAGCTGGCGCACCACCAGGCAGGTATTGCCCCACTGCTCCATCTTCATGCCCGCGTTGGCCCCCAGGACATAGACGTTCTCCTGAATCCTGTCGTTCAGCGGCTTCAGGGCCGGAATGCACTCCACCTCCACATTCTTTGAGGGGGAGATCACCTTATTGGTCTCCGCGTACACCCGGAGCGCCTCATCGGAGGTCATCACCTCCAGCGTGCGCATGGCGTCCTGGGCGTGCTCGGCCTCTGCGCCCACGCCCAGGCCTGTCATGGGCATCACAGGCATCTGCCCTCTGCTGCTGGGGAATCCGATGACCAGCATCTCAAAATCCGGGTTGCCGTAGGCGGTGTCTGTGTTGGCAGCGCCCCAATAGGCCATCACGATGGGGGTCTTCTGGGCCAGAAAGTCCGCCCCTTCCCCTTCAATCGCCTCGCTGACATAGGCCTTCTCGGCATCGATGTATCCCTTGTCTATCATCTCCTGGAGGAACTCGAAGCCCGGGCGCATATAATCGCTGTACTTACTCTCCCCGCTGTTCAGGGCCTCGATCTCCGCCTCTGTGTTCCCACCGTTATACAGGTCCGCGTAGGCCTGGGCCAGGACAAATGTCTCCAGCCACCATCTATTGGCCCCCACGGGCGTCTCGATGCCGTTCTCCTTGAACACCCGGCAGCACTCCAGGAACTCTTCCGGTGTATTCGGCAGCTCCAGCTCATACCGGTCGAACATCTCCTTATTGATGAACAGGCCGTAGGCCGCTACCTCCTGGGGAATCGCCACCAGCTTCCCGTCCACCACGTTGGCCGTCTTCACCACGTCCCTCAGGTTCTCCGCGCTGGCCAGGCCGGAAAGGTCCATCAGCCTTCCCTCCTCCGCCAGGATTTGGATGGTGTCCGGATTGAGCAGGTACAGGTCGTCCATATTGCTGCGGGCCCTTTCCAGGGCCACGTCGTCATAGGTCTTATCCTGATAATCCTCGGCGGTATAGGTCACATAGCTGACCCTGACTCCCAGCTGCTCCTCCGCCATGATGACTGTCTTGTCCGTGGCGCTCCTGGCAGTGTTGACCGTATCCGCCTCCGTCTTCTCCATGGGGCTGAACATGTTCACCGCCCTTGTGTTCTCTTCCTCTTCCGTAATCAGGTTGATGCTGCCGTCCTTCTGCCCGCAGGCAGCGGCGGCCAGCGCCGCGGCACAAATAAGACAGGCTGCCTTCGCTTTTGCCCTGCCCCTTTTTCTGTTCCCGCTCATTCTCCCGTCCTCCTCTATTTCCCGGTACGACTTTCTTTTTTCACATATTCCTTGAGGATCTGCCTTAACAATTCCACGTCCACAGGCTTCGCCAGATGGACGTTCATGCCGGCGTTCAGCGCCTCCTTCTCGTCCTCGACGAACGCGTTGGCCGTCATGGCTATAATCGGTATCTGTCCTGCGTCCCCGCGCTCCAGCGCCCGAATCGCCCTTGTGGCATCGTAGCCGTTCATCACCGGCATCTGCACGTCCATCAGAATCGCGTCGAACTCGCCCTCGGCGGAAGCCAGGAAACGCTCCACGGCCTGCTGCCCGTTTTCCACCAGCTCGTAGGAGGCGCCTTCCATGGCCAGGATCTCCCGCAGGATCTCCGCGTTGATCTCGTTGTCCTCCACCGCCAGGAAATTCAGGCCTTCCAGACCGCTCTCCTCCTCTTCGGCGCTGCCCTGCGCCTTCCCTCCGCCCTGCATCTGCGCCACCTTTTCTTTCAGGGCGGAGACGAAAAAGGGCTTCGGAATCATGCCCGTCTTTTCCGTCCGGGGTATCTGGATGTCCTCTTCCTCAGATTCCGTCAGGAACACAATCAGGGCCTGGGGCAAAAGCGTCCGGATGCCCTCTGCGGCCCGGTCGGCATCCAAATCCGGTATCTCCCAGTCCAGCAAGACCAGCTGATATCTCTGGCCTTCCGCCCCGGAGCGCACCAGCTCCATTGCCTCCCGGACGCTCCGGGCCCTGTCAGCGGCCACTTCCATATCCCGCATCAGGGCCTGTATGTTCTCGCCGCTTGGCCCGCCGTCCACCACCAGCATTCCGGAGATCCCGCTCTCTTTCCAGAACTGTCTGTCCGCCTGCCTCTCAGGTATCCGGAATTCCAGTTCCACCCGGAAAAGGCTTCCCCTGTCCACTTCGCTGGAGACCTCTATGGTGCCCCCCATGAGCTCCACGATGTTTTTCGTGATTGCCATCCCTAAGCCGGTTCCCTGGACTTTGTTGGTAGTACTGTTCTCCGCTCTGGTGAAGGCATCGAAGATCGTCTTCAGGTATTCCGGCGTCATGCCGTATCCATTGTCTTCCACTTCCATCCTGATATGCTCGAACTGGCTGGAGCGCTGTCCCAGGCCGATGATCCGGAACCAGATGTTCCCGCCGGTCTGTGTATATTTCACCGCGTTGGACAGGAGGTTGATCAGAATCTGGTTCACCCGCGTCTCGTCCCCCATAAGGTATTCATGCTTCACGCCGGTCACTGTCACGCTGAACTTCTGTTCCCTGGCTTTCGCCATGGGGCGGATGATCGCATCCACGGATGACACCAGGTCGTTCAGGGTGAACTCCTCCACCGAGAGCACCACTTTGCCGCTCTCAATCTTGGAGACGTCCAGGATATCGTTGATCAGGCTCAGCAGATGATGCCCGGAAGCCATGATCTTCTTCGTGTACTCCCGCACCTTGTCCGGGTTCTCCGCGTCCCGCTCCAGCAGGGTGGCAAATCCCAGCACCGCGTTCATCGGGGTCCGGATGTCATGGGACATGTTCGACAGGAACGTAGTCTTGGAATTGCTGGCGGCCTGGGCGGCCTGGAGCGCCTCCGCCAGCTGCCGGTTGTGGACCTCCCGCTCTGCCTCCCGCTCTTTTCGGATTTTAATCTGCTGCCTCTGGTTGAAATAATAAAGGATGCAGCACAGGAAAAAGGCAATCAGCATCACGGCAACCACAATCAGAATATTCTGGTTGACGGTAGCCCCTTCCTGCTGGATTGCCTCGATGGGCACATAGCCGATCAGGTAAATGGTCCCGCCGTTCACGGACCACATATAGTTCAGCGCCCTTTCGCCCCGGATGTCATGGTAGAACATGATGTTCCGGCCCTCTGCCAGGCATGTGTCCACCTCTGCCAGCAGGCTCTCCTCCTGGATCTGGTTCGCCCGGTAGAAATCCTTCAGGTTCAGATGCCCGGCGTCCCGCTCTCCCATTCCCTTGGGCTTCAGCACAAGGCGCTCGGTCTTCGCGTCCATGATGTACAGCTTGGCTTTCTTATTGTAGAATCCGTCCGGGAGGAATCTGTCCAGGGAATCATACGTATATTCCACATAGAGCGTGGCCACCTCCTCCCCGTCCCTTTCCACCGGACACTTCATAGTATATGCCCATGTGCCCATATAGTTCACGTAAGACTGGGAGACCGTCACGCCGTTCTCCCTTTCCCGGCCTGTGAAATCCAGTCCCTCTTCCGTGAACGCCTCGCCGTCATCAGAGATTCCTTCCGTCTCTCCCGCAGATATCAGAGAAATCTTGACCATCGTCTGGCTGCCGCCATAGGCGCGCAAATCCTCCTCCGGGTCTTCCGCCAGCGCAATCTCCTGGGCCATCAGCTTCTGGAATTCCGCGTCTTTGTTCTGAATCGCCTCTATCGTGCTCTTAATCAGGTTCAGGCTCTCCGTGAGATTCTGAATCGCCGCGTCGGACATCTCCACGGAAATTTTCCTGGACACGGAAAACACCACCGCCCCCAAAACGCAAAACACCAAAATAATAGAAAGCAGCAGGGAACCCCCTTTATCTATCTTTCTTGTGCTCTGTTTCTCTCTCATCGCCGTTCCCAATTAGCCTCCCAAGGTTTCCGCAATGTATCCTATCAATCCTTAGCCCTATTCTATCACAAATTCGCTTGGGAAACAAGCGAAAAACCGATGGGTGCCAAGGCGGCATCCATCGGTCTCGTCATTCGTCACACGTCTCCGGCTCCGCCCTGCAAGCGGGGCACGATGCCTACCGTGTAGATTTCGAAGGGCTTCACGGTCACGCGGTAGCGGGAATCCTCTCCCAGGGCCACTGTCCCCAGGTTCTCCTCGACCACATTGCTATGGTATATTTCGCCGAACCATTCCTGACGGTCTATCGTCAGCTCCGCCGGCTCCCCGGTCTCATTCACGAAGCGGACGATGATGTGGCTGCCGCCGTCCTTTTTCTTGAATCCTGTCAGGTTCAGGCCTTTGCCGCTCCAGGTGAAGAAGCCTGCCCTGGTCGGCAGCGTCTTTTCTCCCACGTATGCCGCCGGATCCTTCAGGTAGCCGCGCCTGGACGCCAGGCTCACCGCCGCCAGTTCTGTCTGGAAGAGATGGCCCTCCGCAAAGGCATCCGCTGCCTCTTCTTTCTTATAAGGAAGAATCTCGTACGACACCGTATGGACGCCGGGAAGCTGGGCCGCAGGCGTGGGGAAATCGCCCCAGTCGCCCATCTCTCCTGTGCAGCGCAGCAGCGTCACGGCTATGGTGTTGTCCCTGTCGGGCAGCACTTCGTATTCGTACAGGCCGAAGTTGGCCACCAGGATACCGTCCTTCTCCTCGTGCATGGCCACGAAATTCTGCTGGTGCTCGCAGCCGCTGGGGTTCTGCCATGTCTCGCCGTGGCGGTTGGGGCGCTCCACCACCTCAAAGGTGGAATCCGCGAAATGGGTGTCCGTGCGCAATCCGGTGGGAACCATCACCCGAATCCGGTGGTCCCTGGCCGTATTGCGGATGGTGGTCTCCACTTTCAGCCCCTTTGCGCCCCGCTCCAGCTTCAGAAGCGTGATGAGGGTAAGCTCCACAAGCTCCCCGCTCCGCCCCGCTTTCCTGTGGTAGAGATCCACGCACTGGCGCTGCTCCCGCTCCAGCAGTTCGTCCGCGCCGACGGGCACCATGAGCTTATGGGTGATCCGATAGGTGCAGCGGTACGCCTCATCCTCCGTCAGTTCAATCTGCGCCGCCATTCCCCGGGTGGTGAATTCCTTCTTGGCGGAATCCTGTACGAAAATGTACTCGTTTCCGACATCTCCGCACTCCTGGTAGTATCCGATGTGGGAATAGCATTTCCCGCTTTCCTTCTCTGTCACGGAATAGCTGCCGTCCTGGTGGATCTCCACCCGGAGGAAGCCGTTCTCCATCACCCCCTGGGCCGGAGTCAGGGACCGGGTTTTTTCCGCGGCTGTCTCCGCTTTTTCCAGAGAATAGGCGCAATACCCGAAGGCCGGGACATCCTGGGCCTCAAAGGTCACTTTCAGCTGTCTCGCCATATAGGGCTGGCGGAATCTGTCGTCCGGGAGCTCGTAGCCGAAGCCCACGCCCAGGTCCTCTATCCTGGCGGCCAGGGCCTGTCCAGCCGCATCCTTCAGCACCAGTTCCGGAAGCTCCAGCCGCTCCATCTCGCCATAGCGCCCGACGAGGAATCCGCCGTAGGCTCTCTGGAAATCCACCACTGCCTCCACCACGCCGCTGCGGTTCCAGCCGGTCATATTGAACACCACAAGGGGCCAGGTCATGGCCTTTGTGTCAATCCGGTCCGCCACCCAGCCGCAGGCGTCCGCGAACAGCTCCTTCGCCACCTGGCGGCTCTTGTCAAAGCGAATCTTGATCTCCGCGTTCACGGCGTCCACGCTGCAGCCGCAGATGCTGTCATGGGGATGGTTCTGCATCAGCGTCTTCCAGCTGTAGCGCAGAAGGTCTTCCGGGTACTCCTTCCCGCAGAGGTACGCCAGCGCCGACATGGGCTCCGCCTCTTTCTCCAGCGCCGTCTCGCAGACCCGGTTCATCTGCTTCAGCGGGATGTGGGAGGAGGTGGTGTTGACCAAAGTGTAGCGGCCGTCCGTCTCCTGGCTGGTCAGCTCGCCCCGGACCGTGGACACGTCTTTCAGCTCCGCGCTGACCGCCTCCACATAGGTGTCGAAATCAGAGTGGACGAACTCTATCTCGGGATAGAGCCTCCTGGCCGTCTCCAGCGCCGCCCCCAGGTCTTTCTGCACCGGCTGGTGGTCGCAGCCGTTCATGAACAGCAGGTGGCGGGTTCCGGCGAACTGCCGGGCGCTGGCCAGCTTTTGATCCCAGAAGGCCTTCGCCGCTTCCTCCTCCACCGGGATTTCCATGCCGTTGCTGTACCAGTTGGCGAAGAGGATGCCGGGGAGAGCGCTGCCGTCCGGGGACTCCCACATCATTTCCGAATACACGGACTCGTACTCGCCGCCCTGGACCTCGTTGTTGAACCCTATGGGCTTGACGCCCCGTCCGAACACGATTGCCTTCATCCCCGCCTGCTTCAGCAGCTGGGGCATCTGTCCCGCGTTGCCGAAGGCATCAGGGAAATAGCCCACCGGGCAGTAGCCGCCGTATTCCAGCGCCTCCGCCCTGCCCACCAGGAGGTTGCGCACATTCGCCTCGCCGCTGGTCAGGAATTCATCCTGCAAGATATACCAGGGACCTGCGGAAAACCTTCCCTCTCTAACATGCTTTTTCAGCCTTTCCCGGTTCTGGGGCTTAATCTCCAGGTAGTCGTCCATGACGATGGTCTGCCCGTCCAGGTGGAAGCTTTTATACGAAGCATCCTTTTCGAACAAGTCCATTGACTGGTCAATCAAATCCACCAGTTTCATCCTATGCTGTTCAAACGCCATATACCATTCTCTGTCCCAGTGAGAATGGGAAATAATATGCACTACTGTCTTCATTCTGCCAATTCCTTTCCATCGTCATTTCTTTCTTCTACCTCATATGCTAACATTTTTCTTCCATACTAGCAAGCCGCTTTTTACATTTTATGGAAAAACCCTTGATTACTGGCTCCCCTGCCCCACTGTCCGCTATAGCATTTATTAAGGAAGTGTCTACAAATAACTGCTGCAAGTTTATGGCAATTTTTATTGTATTTCCGGGCTTTTGCCTGAAGCAATTGCAGCAGTTATTTTCCGACAATTCCTAAGGCAAAAGGAAAGCGCCAATCTCCAGCACCTTCCGCTGGGCGGCCAGGATTTCCTCTTCTGTACCGCTCCAGTGTTCTATATCCTCATGGATACAGCATAGGATCCTGTCGGCCAGGTTCGACAGGAAGCGCACCGCTACTTTGCCGGACGCGCCCGCCAGCGCGGCGGTCAGGGTGTCATTGTCCATATTCCGCAGCATTGTCTGTATCTCGAAATCCCCCAGGTCTGCCGTCGCCTCTATCAGCCCGGTGGCTTCCGAATAGAGTTCCTTATCTTTGTGGCTGTCGATTATCTCCTGTCTGGTATTTCTCAAAATCTGTGCCATATGTCCTTTCTTCTTCCAATACTCCAGACCAATGTAGGACGCAATCAGTTCCTGCAGAATAACCGGATTCTCTCCCTCAAAAATCATTTTCAGTGCTGCCGCTATCATATGCCCTTCTCTTTGCTCCTCCTTGGGCAGGGTCCCCACATAGTTTTCCAAAAAGCTGAAAGCCTGCTCCACTCCCTCCTGTTTCATGAAGCAATACATGATATAGGGAACCGCGAATGCCAGAAAAGCGCTCTTTCCTTTCAGCCCGGGGACTGCGGCCTCCATGGCGATCAAACCTTCCTTTCTGCTGATTTCGCTGCATTTGAGCAGGTCCTCCCCTATCTCGGCCAGACGGAGCTTTTCCGAGTCGTACACGCCCATGGCTTCTATCTGTGCAGACTTTCTCCCCACCAGCTCATCGATGCTGCAGTCGAAAAAATCCGCCAGCGCCCACAGCAGCTCGATGCTGGGAGTGGCCAGCTCCCTCTCCCATTTGGAGACCGCCGCCGTACTGACGTTCAGCACTGATGCCAGCTGCTCCTGTGTCATTCCCTTCGCCATGCGCAGAGAAGAAATCCTCTTCCCGATTGCAACCTGTTGATACTGTACCGAATCCATATGACCCCCTTTCCGGCGCGGCGGGAGTCTTCCCGGGCGCCTGAAACCGAATGTGTACTTCATAGGTATAGTTTATCCTACGCCCTTTCCAGCGTCAAAGGATAAACATTCCTTTTTATCAACCAACAGTTTCGCAGCCGTCAGACCCGCAGACGGGAAAGGTGCCACTCATGGGCGTAATAGTTGTACCAAAGGGTAAATGTCTTTCTGGCGCCGCAGACCACGGCGGTGCAGGAGAAGCTTGCTCCCACTTTATTTTTGTACTGTTCTTCCGACAGCACTTTATCTATCGTAACGGTAATGAGCTCTCCGGTCTTGTCGCGGAACCGGAATCTCATTGGTGTAATCTTACCGTTTGTGTCGGTGCAGGAAATCATTTGTACCGGCATGTCGATGCATAGAATACTTTCCAGTGAAAACACCCCTTTCTGACAAATATAAATTGCAGTGACAAAACTATCATAGCATGACAAACGTATGTTTGCAAATTGTAATCTTTGGAAATTCTTCGGAAAAAACAATGTTATCTTTTTGATTTAGGTATGGAAATCTTGTAGATTGTATTGTATAATACTGTCAGAGAATAAGTTCTCGTTAAAAAATATCACCGGCAGATATAGAAGCAGACAGGAGAATGCAGTGGACGAAAATTATCAAAACGGACAAAATAACGGACAGTACAGTAATTACCAGGATTATACGGCAAATGCGCCTTATATGGCGCCGCGGGATGAGGGAAGGAGCAATGGGACCAACGGGCTTCAGATTGCGGGAATGGTGTGCGGGATTCTGGCAATCTGCCTGAGCTGCTGCTATGGGATTCTGGGAGTCTGCCTGGGAATTGCGGGACTGATCTGTGCGATTCTGGGCAATAGGGAGGGCAGCAACGGCGTGGGGATTGCGGGGATTGTGTGCTCTGTTATCGGCATCATTCTGGGAATTATAGTGTTGCTTTTTATCATCTGGGCGATTATCGGTCTGCAGAGAGGAATGTATGATCTGCTGCCCTATCAGATGTAACAGTCCGGTATGAAGACGAAAACGGAACTGGAGACACAATTATTTTACCTGGGACTGGTTTTTCTGGCTGTGGGAGCCGTTTTCGGGATGCTGTACTATTTTGTGCTGCGTGACATCTGGCCGGAAATACCCTGTGTTTTTTACGGAATCACGGGATTTTATTGTCCCGGCTGCGGCGGTACCAGGGCTGTGAAAGCGTTGCTTCAGGGAAGGATACTGTTGTCGCTGAAGTATCATCCCCTGGTTTTATATATAGTATGCATAGGGGGAGGCTTTATGCTGACCCAGGGCCTGCATAGGCTTGGTGTCCGGCAGATGAGGGGAAGACGGGTTCATGCCTGGCGGTTTCATACCTGGTATTTATACGGGGCGGTGTTTCTGACTGTCTTCCAATTTTTAATAAAAAATGCCCTGAAATTATTGTGGGGTATTACAATGGAAAACGGGTTATAAAAAATGAAATATAAAGAACAAGGAGACGAAAAAATATGGACAAAAAAACCACAGACATTGTAGCTTATTTGACAATCCTGGGATGGATTGCTGCCTATGTGGCAGGAGACAGGGAGAGTTCAAAGTTCCATCTGAACCAGGGACTGGTGATTCATCTCACATTTATTATCCTGGGGATAGCATCACGGGTGCCCCTTGTGGGACTAATTGCCGGTGTGGTGGATATTCTGGTGGTAGTTTTGTGGGTCATGGGCCTGCTGTATGCCATCAGGGAGCAGGAGAACGAAGTGCCCCTGCTGGGATGCATTAAACTTCTGAAATAAAAGAAGAGAAACAAAAAAGGATGCTCCGGCATCCTTTTTTGGTGCACACGGGTGCATAAGGAAAATTGTTGCTGACGCAACATGCACCCGGCGCGGCGAGTAGTGGAGAAGAGCGTTCCCCTACTTGATTACACAGTCCCATGCAGGGGAAGATGAATCTTTCAGTTATTTTCATATTCGGCAGACAAATCCGGATCCAGCGGTTCTTCCCCGTGCAGGAAAGCTATGATGATCTGCACACGCTTGTATGCACGGGAATAATTCTCCCTGGCATATGCGGCAATGGCCTCGTCGTAAGAGTGATCACGGAATGCATCATGGTAACTTTTGACAGCTTCTGTCATATACTGGCTGGATTCGTCAGCCAGGCTTTCCAGATAATCAAATTCTTCCGGAAAATCAAGTGCCGCAAAGGTCTGGAATGTGGTATCCAGATCGTCCAGATAACCCAGCAGTTCTGCGGCAGCGTCTTGGGACTGTGCATCAATATTATTTATGGAAGTGTCTATTTCGGAAATCCTGGTGCAGAAGTCATCCATATCTTTCCGGAACCTGGTTAATGCGGAATTTTCGCCGCAGGCGGTGCCCAGTGCCATGGCAACAAGCAGCGCGAAAATCACTTGAACCTTTCTCATCAATTGTCAAGACCTCCAATCCAGTGCCTGAAAACGAAATACTATTAAAATTTACCATAATATAAGTATTTTCGCAACAGTTTTTATTACGGAAATGGATAAATACACCCCTTTACTATTAAATTAAGTCTGTGGTATGATAGAAAATAAGTTTTCGGTCGATATTACGAGTCAGGATTGGGGAAAAATGACAAAAGAAACTTTTACGGAGATTGCAAAATCGTATTTATATCTGGATGGCGCCACGGGATCAAACCTGGTGAAAGCCGGTATGCCATCGGGCGTCTGCCCTGAACAGTGGATCCTGGAACATGCCGGCGTGATGCTGGAGCTGCAGAGGCAGTATGTGGCAGCGGGTACGGACATTCTGTATGCGCCTACTTTTACGGCAAACAGGATCAAACTGGCAGAATATGGCCTGGAGGGGGAAATGGCTTCCATGATAAAGAAGCTGGTGGCCATTTCCAGGGAGGCGGCGTCCGGGGCAGGACATCCGGTTTATGTGGCCGGGGATCTGACCATGACCGGGGAAATGCTGAAGCCTCTGGGAAAAATGGAGCTGGAAGATCTGATTAGTGTATACAAAGAACAAATTATTTTACTCCGGGAGGCAGGGGTGGATCTGCTTGTGGTGGAGACCATGATGAGCCTGGCGGAGACCAGGGCGGCCCTGATTGCGGCCAAGGAGGTCTGCGACCTGCCGGTGATGGTCACCATGACTTTTGAACCGGACGGGAGGACTCTGTACGGGACGGATGCGGAAACGGCCGCCGTTGTCCTGGAAAGTCTCGGGGCGTCTGCCATAGGTGTCAATTGTTCCACCGGACCCGGGCAGATGCGCCGGATTGTGGCCGACATGGTTTCTTGTACTTCCGGTGTTCCCATTATTGCAAAACCCAACGCCGGACTGCCGTATTTGGATAAGGATGGGAAGAGCTGCTACAGCATGGCAGCGGAGGAATTTGCAGGGGAGATGAAACTTCTGGCGGAGGCAGGGGCCTCCATACTGGGAGGATGCTGCGGGACAGGCCCCGAATACATACAAAGACTTTGCGGGAGTATTGGAAAAGGTCCGGTACCTGACATCCGGGGAGGGAAAAATCCTGCCAGGATACTTGCCTCCGAGCGCCGGACAGTCACTTTCGGTCTGGAAGATGGGCTTCTGATTGTGGGGGAAAGAATTAATCCCACCGGAAAAAAGATGCTTCAGTCCCAGCTGAGGCAGGGCTGCTTTGACAAAGTGCTGCAGTTCGCCCGGGAGCAGGAGGAGTGCGGAGCCGGAATTCTGGATGTCAATATGGGAATGAGCGGAATCGATGAAAAGGAGATGATGCTGCGCGCCCTGGAAGAGATAGGCGGCGT
>OFGX01000955.1_pt1 | contig 19164 bp, 16 predicted proteins | sample 1521831 | NCBI WGS metagenome assembly OFGX01 (sample SAMEA3504080, study PRJEB24116) | mouse gut metagenome | biome: mouse gut; feature: mouse-associated habitat; material: faeces | place: Denmark | collected 2011 | reverse complement strand
AATAATTATATTTTAAGCATATTTTTATAATAATTTTAGAATTTTGATAAATAAATATCTTTTAAATTTGTTAACTAAATTTTTAATCTTTTTTATTTTCTAAATAAAAATCAACAAATTCTTGTATAGTAAATTTTTTAACATTACTTGTATCTTGATTAATTAATTTAAAAAAGCAAGTAGGAATCTCACCTTTCTTTAAATTTTTCTCAACACATAAATCACAACCTTGGTTATGATTTAAAGGATGGTAAGGACATTTTATTTTTTCACAAGTACAAAAATTTTTTCTTTCGTTTGTTTGCATACTACCCTCTTTTATTAATAATTTATTTAATTAATTATACCATACTAAATCACTTTTATCAAATAATATAAATTAGTTGTATGTTTTTTTATTATTTTAATTAGTTAATCACTATTGTTTGACATTTAATTAAAACTATTGTACAATTACATAGTAATTTAAAATTAATTAATAAATTATAGAAACTGATAATGCTTCCGTAATTAAATGGATATAATACCTCCCTCCTAAGGAGGCTTTGTGGGTTCGATTCCCGCCGGGAGTACCAATAATATCCGTGATATTAAATTACGGATATTTTTATTTTTGTATATTGAAATTAAATTTAATTTGTGATATAATAAATACATTATATTGTAATTATGTTGGAGATATAATGGAAGAAAATAAATTAAATAAAAAATACAATGTTATAATTGTGGGGGCTGGACCTGCGGGGATATCTACTGCACTTAATTTATTAAAAAATGGAGTGAAAGATGTAATTGTTTTAGAAAAATATCAATTTCCTCGCTATAAATGCTGTGCTGGATATATTACAAATAAAACTTTGAATGCTTATAAAAACATAGGACTAGATATAGAAGAATGCCACTACTCTTTAATAAAAGACTTTAATATATTTTATAATTATAAAAATTGTTTAAATATTACAAATAAATTCCTATATACTAACGAAAAAATAGATAGAGTTGAATTAGACTACAATTTTTATAAACTTGCAAAAAATAAAGGTATAGAGATTTTAGAAAATACCATAATCGCAAATCATAATATTAAAGAAAATGCTGTAACAATTTCTGGCGGAATTATACTAAAATACAATTATTTAATTTTTGCAGATGGAACATGTGGTTTTGGCAGTCGTTATCAAAAAAATAAAAAATGTAATATTGCTTTACAAATGACATTTGATAGTGAAAGACAAGAATCTATTGATATACATTTTGGAATAACTCGTCGTGGCTATACTTGGGTAAGTTCTTTTAACGGAACAACAAATGTAGGTATGACAGATGTTTTTAAAGAGAAAAAAGATTATAAAAAAATATTTGAAGATTTTTTGCAGTCTCAAAATTTTTCAAACTCTACTGCTAACCTAAAATCTGCTTTTACACCTATTGGTATGCGAAAACCTGTTGTCAATTCTAATATATTATTTGTTGGTGATGCCGTAGGTGCGTGCGACCCATTGACACTATCTGGTTTGAGATATGCTCTTGATTCTGGTGAGTTTTGTGCCAAATCAATTGCAAAAAGTAAGATTAATATTTATAAAAATTACATAAAAAAATTGAAATTTAAGTTTGCAATCACAAGACTTATGCAAAAAGTTTTTTATATTAAATGGGTTATGTGTATTACATTTAATTTATTTTGCCGTTGCTTTGGTAAATTTGTTAGCAAAATATTTAATAATTTTTTTGTAAATAAAAAATAAACACTCACATAATCAATAATTTTAAGTTACAATGAGGTAAATATGAATTTGCTATTTGTTAAAGGTTTAAAATTAAATAGGGATAAAATTGATAATTTTGAAATATACCCTTTTAATATTCCTGTTATTAAAAGTTTAGATGAAATTAAATTGAATAAAAATGTAACTTTTTTTGTTGGTGAAAATGGTACAGGTAAATCTACTATTATTGAAGCACTTGCCGTTTGTATGAAATTGTCACCAGAAGGAGGCTCTGGAAATTTGACTTTTGAAAGTTTTAATAGTACCTCAGATTTAAATAATTATATTACAATTTACAAAGGCGGACGAATACCAAGAAAAAAGTTTTTTTTACGTGCAGAATCCTTTTATACAATGGCAAATGCGTATGAATATATTAGTGATATACCTAGTATGCACACTCACTCACATGGCGAAGAATTTTTAAATATCTTTGAAAGATTTAATCCTGACGGATTATATTTGCTAGATGAGCCAGAGTCTGCTTTATCGCCAAATAATCAAATAAAATTGCTTTGTATTATTGACCAATTAGCCAAAAATGGGGCACAATTTATTATTGTTACTCACTCACCTATTTTATTATCATATCGTGATGGCGAAATTTTAAATCTTGATGATAATTTTAATGTTATTGATTATCAAGATACAAATATATATCAAACATACAAGTTATTTTTAAATAAACCAGAGCGAATGCAACACATATTATTTGATGAAGAATAGCAAAATGAGGAATTTATGAAATTTAATTATAAAAAAATATTAATTATAGGCTGCGGTGGTAGCGGCAAAAGTACTTTGGCAAGACAAATGGGAGAAAAATTTGCTTTGCCTGTTGTGCATCTTGATAAAATATATTGGTTACCTAATTGGGTGAAAAAAAATTCTGACCAATTTGATAAGGAATTACTTGAGGAATTACAAAAAGAAAAATGGATTATTGATGGAAATTTTACTAGGACTTTTAAAACTAGATTAAGTTATGCAGATTTGTGTATTTTTCTTGATTATTCTACTGATTTATGTTTGCAAAGTGTGTTTGAAAGAGTTAAAAAGTATAAAGGCAAAACAAGACCAGATATGACTGAAGGGTGCCCGGAACAAGCCGATGAAGAATTTATTGACTGGATAAAAAGTTATAATGACAATGTTAGACCTGAATTTTTAGAAATTTTAAAAAATAGCAATGTACCATATCTAATTTTTAATTCAAGAAAACAAACTTCAGAATGGTTAAACAGTTTTGATTAAATTTGACTAAATAAAAAAGTCCACATATTATAAGTGGACTTTGTTATTGATTATTTACTTTTTCAATTATATATTGGCTATATAATTTAGCAACATTTATTTTAGTTATGCTCTCAAACATTCCAAAAAAGGCATTGGAATTAACTTCGCATACTAAAGGTTGATTATTTTTATTTGTAAGCAAATCAATACCGCAATAATCTAAATTTAATGTTTTGGCAACTCTTTGACATAAGGTAATTTGCTCATTAGTTAATTGTGCTTTAAAACCATTTCCACCTAATTCAATATTAGAGCGAAAATCATTAGTATTTTGTCTACACATTGCACCTATACATTTGCCACCAATTACAATAACTCGTGTGTCTGTGCCACTGCTTTCCTTTATAAATTCCTGAAAAATGTGTGGTTTTAATTTTACATTGTCAGCAATTTGTTCTAATTCTAATCTGTTTTTTGCAAGATATACACTTTTTCCGCAAGAACCATAACATTCTTTTATAATAATAGGATAAGATAATTCTTTTTCTACTTTGTCTAATATTGATTTTTTAACTTTAGCATCAGGATAATAACAAAGTACTCCACCAATTGTTTTTGGCATAGGGATATTGTTGTTACTAAGCATAATATGTGTTAAAAGTTTGTCATCACATATTTCAATTGCACTTGCCTTATTAAAAAGTTTGATATTAAGTTTTTCTAATTTTTCTAATAAATGCTTATCTTTATCCAAATATATACAAAAATCAATATTAACAAGGTCATTTACAATAGCCCCGTCACTAATGATTACGGACAATTTATCAGTAGGTATTATTTGTATATTTGAACCTAGATTTTCTAATTCTTCTTTTAATCTTAGTGCTTGATTAAGTTCTGTTTTGCTTTTTGCATAAGCATTAACAATTATTATGCCGTTCATTTTAACCTCTTGATTTAGTATAGCATACACATATAATTTTTGCAATTGTTGTAAGTAAAAAAACTGGCAATTGCCAGTTTTTTGTTATTATTTTATAATACGATTAGTTACAAAATAATCCATATCGCCTTCTATTAATGCTGTATCGTAGTTTAAAATGCTTATTATACTTCTGTAAATATCAGATAATTTTTCGTTTTTATAAACTGTTGCTAAATCTTTTGCTGTAATTTCCAACTGACTTTTACTAATATTTACTTTAATTTTTGATTTTACATTCATACTATCAATATATTTTTTACCATCTATACTACCCAGTTTAAATTTAGCAGTTGGGTTTTCTAATTTAATAACATTGTTAATTATATTTTCCGCCTTAGTGTCAGAAAAAGTATCAAATAAAATGTGTTTTAAAGTAAACTCTGATTCGTTTATTTTTTTATCACAATTTTTGCAAATAAACGAGTCTGTTAAACTACATATATCTTTCGAATCAAAAGTAACAGGTGTTTCTTTTGATATGTTAAAATTACCATTGTTTTTTGGGAAGAAAGTTGATACTGGGTGACATTTTAAGGCACAAATAGTCTTACGATATTCTTCATTTTTAGATAGATTATCAATGTTAATGTCATAGTGAATTGGTTTTGCTAAATTTTCCTTAAACATATCCTTAACATTTAATATATCTACACTACCTTTTACACTATTGTTGTCTATTTCAAAATTGGCTCTTAATCCAACCTTTGACCATGCTTGTTCCAAATGTTTAACTTTTAGGTTACCTTCTAATTTTTTATAATCAAGCACCATGTCAATTATCCCTTTAACATTTTCGTCAATTTTAATTGCCATATTTTTTCTTGTTTCTATATTTAAAAATAATTTGTTATCTTTAAACTTTTTTTCTATATCAAAAACTAAATTATCAATTTTTACTATACCGCCAATACTTAAGTTTTTAAAACTTAATTGTTCAACAGTTTCATTTTGAGTTGAATTATCCCATGCCTCTTTTGTGTCATTGGTTATTTGCTCAGCAGAAACGTCTTTATTACAGCCTGCAAAAATAAAAATAAGTAACAATGACAATATTAATACTAGTATTTTTTTCATAATTTTACTCCTTATACAATTAGTTTAAAATAAACTTTAATATTTATACAAAATAATGAGTAAAATTAAAATTGTAATATAAAAAAAGTCACTTTTAAAGTGACTTATTTATTTAATTTGTAAGTTGATTTAATATTTAGTTTTGCAATTTCTATACAAGACTGTCCTACAGTGATTTCTTTAATTACATTATTTAAAATTGGTTTTACTGCTGAAACTAAATTTGCATTTTCTGGACTTAAAATTGGTATTGCTTTTATTACAACATCTATTAATTGTGATTTATTGTACATAAATTGAATTTTATTGTAATCAATATCCATTTTTTTAATAAAATTTTTGCTAATATAACAAGAGTTTTTTGAACTATTAACTACTGTTTTTTTGCTTAATAATTCGCTGTAACTAACACCCATAATTTTGTAAATATTACTTTTATCTTGTGCTGTTAATGTTGAGCCAATAATTTTATTTATATTGGTTGTATTAAAAACTGCACCTTCTTTTGTAGGTTCAAATATGGAAGAAAAGTGACTTAATAACATATTTATACATTCTTTAATTATGTTACCTTGAGCACCATCTGTGTTAATAACTTCACTGCCTTTTTTATCAACATTGTATGAAGGGGATTTATAGCCAATTTTTGTATTGATATTATAATCCAACTTCTTATTATCACTAGATAAAGTAATATTAATGTTTAATTCTTCTACACTTGCTAAAATACCATTAATATCTTCAATAGTTAAATCAATGTTTAATTCAGATTTTAATGATTTTAAAACGATATTTAGTAAAGGTTCAGCATTTTTTGATATTGGTTTTGCAATAAATTCGTCTAGTGTTAAATTAATATTAGTATTGCCATCTTCAAACTTTCTGTCAAGAGTAAATTTTGCTTTTTCAATAATAAAAATTTCTGCTAAACTAAATTTAGTAATTGTTATAGTATCAGTTGCTTCTTTGTTTTTTGTGTTATCCCAAATTGTTTGAGTATTATACACTGTATCGCTTTTTATTGATGAACAACCTGCTAACACAGATACTAATACTAAAAGTACTGCAATAACTAAAATTATACTTTTTTTCATAGTAACCTCTTTTATACTTCTATATACATTTTAATATATTTTATAAGTTTTGTCAATATTAATAAAAATAATAAGTTTTATATTAGGTTACAAATAAAATTAATTTTTTGTCCTATTATTTAAAATAGTGCTGCCTTCTTCAATTAAATTTTTTAGTGCAACATTATCATTGCTTTTTAAAGCATCGCAATATTTTTGAAGTTCTACAATAATAGTATTAATATCACTAATTAAATTTTCTCTGTTTTTATCAAACAATTGTGTCCATAGTTCGCTATCCATTTTGCCAACTCTAGTTAAGTCCTCAAAACTACCGCCAGTAAAACCATCGCAATTGTAAACTTGAGGATTTTTTGCATAAGTATTTGATACAATATGACATAATTGAGATGTGTAACTAATAATTTTATCGTGCTCCTCAGCAGTTGTGTAAACAACTTTGCCAAAGCCCAATAAATGTATAATTTCATAAATTATTTGAGGCGGAGTTTTTGTTGTGACCACAATATTAGCACCATTAAAAAGATTTTCTTTTGAATTAGTGTAACCGCCAACTTCTCTACCTGCCATTGGGTGCAAACCACAATAATTGATATTGTATTTTTCTGCAATACTTTTCACGCATGTTTTAACACCACAAACATCAGCAACAAGTTTAGTGCCGATTTTTGAATGGTTTTCTTCAATAAATTTTAGAGTATTGTTTGGTGATAGTGCTAATAATAAAATATCAACACTATCAAAGTTTTCTAATTTAGTGGCATTATTTTCCTTTATTGCTAAATCCATTATGCTTTTATTTTTGTCATAAACAAAACATTCTACACCGCATTTGCTTAATCTTTTTAGCATAGAACCGCCAATTAAACCTACTCCTATAAAGCCAACTTTCATACTAATATTTTTCCTTCAAATTGTATTCTCTTTTTAACGTCTTTCATGATTTCATCAAATGTATCTGGAGTTATTGACTGCGCTCCATCACACAAAGCACAACTTGGGTTATTATGAACTTCTATCATTGCACCATCAGCACCCGCACCAATTGCTGCTCTTACTAATGGCTCTACAAGCCAAGTTTTGCCTGTAGCATGACTTGGGTCAACAATTATTGGCAAATGTGATAATCTTTTTAAAATTGGCACTGCACTTATGTCAAATGTATTACGTGTTGCAGTTTCATAAGTTCTAATTCCACGTTCACATAAAATCACATTTTGATTACCGCCACTCATAATATATTCTGCACTCATAAGCCATTCTTCAATAGTACTAGATAAACCACGTTTTAATAAAATAGGCTTATTGGAATGTCCTAGTTCATATAACATATCAAAATTTTGCATATTTCTTGCACCAACTTGAATAACATCCACTTCATCAAAATATTTTAAATTTGTTATGTTAGTAAGTTCTGTAACTATAGGAAGACCAGTTTCTTTTTTTGCTGCAAGTAATAACTTAATACCCTCTTGTTTTAGTCCTTGGAATGCGTAAGGCGAAGTTCTAGGCTTATATGCACCACCTCTAAGCATAGATGCACCACTTGCCTTAACTCGCTTTGCAACTTCAATTATCTGCTCTTCTGACTCAACTGAACAAGGACCTGCTATCATATTGAAGTAGCCTTCACCAATTTTTCTGCCACTTACATTTACAATAGTGTCCTCTGGGTGAAATTTCCTATTAACAGCCTTGTAAGGCTCACTAACACGTTTTACGTCACTAACACATTCTAAGTTGATTATTGTTTGTGTATCTACTCTTGATGTATCACCAATAACACCTAAAATATGTGACTGACTACCAATACTTTCGTGCACTGTTAAACCACGATTAGTAATATTTTGTACTAATGATTTAATTTGCTCTTGTTTTGCTCCATCTTTTAAAATGATAATCATAAAAAACTCCTTAAAAAAAGCGACCTACTTTATAGGTCGCTAAAAATTTTAAATTAAAAATAAATTTAAGTAAGGCTAAAGCGACCTTGATAAAATTTTATCAACGTTAAAGTAAAAATAATAAAAGTTTACACTAATAATATTTTTCATAAGTCCTCTCCAACTCTTCCTTGTAAGTAATTATATACCTATTTTTTTTGTATGTCAATAGTTTTTTTTAAATTTTTTAATTAATTTTACTATTTATCAATAACGAATATCTAACTTTATTAATACAGACTATTTTATTCATCTGTATAAACCTAATTACTAATCAATAACTAGATAATATCATTTTCATATAGTGGGAATTTTTTGCATAATTCACCTATGATTTTTGATACTTTAGGAATAGCATTTTCCTTTTGTTCAATAACGTCTGCTATGCAATTTGCAATAATTTCCATTTCTGCCTCTTTCATTCCTCTTGTAGTAACTGCAGGAGTACCAACTCTTATACCTGAAGTGATAAATGGAGAACGTGTATCAAATGGAATTGCATTTTTATTAACAGTAATGTGTGCTTCGTCAAGCAAAAATTCTAGTTCCTTACCAGTAATGTTATTATCAGTTAAGTCAAGCAAAATCAAGTGGTTATCAGTGCCACCACTAACCAAATTAATACCTCTATTAGATAAAACTTTTGCCAAAACTTTTGCATTTTTTACTACTTGTTGTTGATAAGCAACAAATTCGTCACTCATAGCCTCTTTTAGTGCAACTGCTTTTGCTGCAATGATATGCTCTAATGGACCGCCTTGAATACCTGGGAAGACTGCTTTATTAATTGCTTTAGCATATTCTTCCTTGCACAAAATTAAGCCACCTCTAGGACCTCTTAAAGTTTTGTGAGTAGTTGTAGTTACAACATCAGCATATTTAACTGGATTTTCATGACAACCAGCGGCTATTAAACCAGCAATATGTGCCATATCAACCATAAAAATTGCACCAACTTTGTCGCATATTTCACGAAATTTAGCAAAGTCAATTGCTCTAGGATATGCACTTGCGCCTGCTATAATAAGTTTTGGTTTGCTCTCTAAAGCAATTTTTTCCAATTCTTCATAGTCAATTCTTCCAGTATCTTTATTTACACCATAAGGTACAATATTAAAGTATTTACCACTAATGTTTGCTGGGCTACCATGAGATAAGTGACCACCATGTGCTAAATTCATGCCCATAACAGTATCACCAGGCTCTAACAAAGCAAAAAATACTGCCAAATTTGCCTCAGCACCACTATGAGGTTGTACATTTGCACTATCAGCACCAAACAATTGTTTTGCACGTTCAATTGCTAGATTTTCTGCCTCATCTACATGTACGCAACCACCATAAAATCTTTTTCCTGGTAGACCTTCTGCATATTTGTTTGTAAAATGAGTTCCTGCTGCTGCAAGTACAGTTGTGCTTACAATATTTTCGCTAGCAATAAGTTCAATATTGCCTCTTTGTCTTTCTAACTCTTTTATCATACATTCGTATAATTCTGGGTCATTTTTCTTAATAATTGATAAATCCATCATAATTTGTACCTCTGTTTATATTTTTTTATTTTATGCTAAAAAGCAATTATTTTATTAATTGTTGTATTACATATCCACCTAGTTTTATACCTGCAAGTGGTGGCATATATGATATACTGCCTATTACATTACTATCAGTTTGAATAGGTATTGCATTGTTTGTTACTGTATTAAGACTAGTAATTCCATTATCTTTTAAAAGTTTTCTCATTTTTTTTGCAAGTTTGTCATTTTTAGTTTTAAAAATATCCACTACTTCAAATTCTGTCATTTCAAGTTTATTGCCGGCCCCCATAGCGCTAATTATATTTAATTTTTTTTGTTTTGCAGTTAAAATTAACAATAATTTGTCCTGAACACTATCAATAGCATCAATTACATAATCGTAATGTCTATCAAAAATTAAATCACAACTTTCCTTATTAAAACGAAGATTTAATGCCCTAACATTTACATTAGGATTAATATCTTTCATTCTACTATCAAAAACTTCAACTTTAGGTTTACCAATACTTGAATGTGTGGCAATTATTTGGCGGTTTATATTAGTAATATCTACATTATCCCCATCAACAATAGTAAAATTACCCACTCCACTTCTAGTCAAAATTTCTAAGGCATAACCGCCAACACCACCAACACCAACAACTAAAATATTGCTGCTTTTTAATTTTTGTAAGCCGTTATCACCTATAAGCAACTTTGTTCTGTCAAATATATCTGCCATATTATTACCATTTAACTTTTATTAATTTTCTGGTTTGTTTATTTCAAGGAAAAGTTCTTTTAATTGAATATCGTCAACTGGACTTGGTGCTTCTGACATTAAACAAGATGCGTTTTGCACTTTAGGGAAAGCAATAACGTCTTTAATATTATCTGTACCAGTAACCAACATAACTAATCTATCCAAACCAAAAGCAAGTCCGCCATGAGGTGGTGCACCATATTTGAAAGCATCTACAAAGAAACCAAAGCGGTTTTTGATATCTTCTTCAGTCATGCCAAGCATAGTAAACATTTTTTCTTGCATTTTTACATTGTGAATACGAATTGAGCCACCGCCAGCCTCTTGTCCGTTTATAACAAAGTCATAAGCATTTGCTCTTGCCTTACCAGGGTCAGTATCTAGCAAAGGGATATCTTCTGCTTTTACTGAAGTAAATGGATGGTGTACAGCAACATATCTGCCCTCTTCCTCGTCATACTCTAATAGTGGGAAGTCAGTAACCCATAAAAAGTCATATTGTGATTTGTCATAAAGATTATAACTATCTGCAATATGGCATCTTAAGCCACCTAAAGTATCCAAAACTAATTTTGTTTTGTCTGCAATTATAAGTATTAAGTCGCCTTGTTCTGCGCCCATTACACTATAAATATTGTTCATTTGCTCTTCAGTCATAAATTTAGCAAATGAAGAGGTTGTGCCTTCTGGTTTTAGAGCAACCCATGCAAGTCCTTTTACACCATAACCTTTTACAAATTCGCCAAGAGCATCAATTTGTTTTCTAGTTAAGTTTGCAAGTCCTTTTGCATTAATACCTCTTACACTGCCACTTTCTTTTATAACGTTTGCAAATACACTAAATTCACAGTCTTTTACAGCATCAGATAGATTTTTAATTTTTAAATCAAATCTAGTATCAGGTTTATCACTACCATAGTTTTCCATAGCCTCTGCATAAGGAATTTTACGGAAACTACCAACTTTTAAGTCCATACCTAAACATTGATTAAATATTTCACAAATTAAGCCTTCTGCTATTTCCATAACATCTTCATCTTTTTCTACATAACTCATTTCCAAGTCTATTTGAGAAAATTCAGGTTGTCTATTTGCTCTTAAGTCTTCGTCACGGAAGCATCTTGCAATTTGATAATATCTATCAAAGCCTGCTATCATTAACAATTGTTTAAACAATTGTGGTGACTGAGGCAAAGCATAAAACTCACCAGGATGTATTCTTGATGGAACTAAATAGTCTCTTGCACCCTCTGGAGTAGATTTACCCAAAAAAGGTGTTTCAATATCTAAAAAGCCTTTAGAATCAAGATAATCACGAGTAATTTTTGTAATTTTGCTTCTTGTCATTAAGATATTTTGCAAAGTTGGTCTACGCAAGTCAAGATATCTGTATTTTAATCTTGTAACATCTCCAACTTTTGCATCGTCACTTATAACAAAAGGTGTAACTTCAGCCTCATTTAATATTTTTAAATCTTCAGCAATAATTTCAATTTCTCCAGTAGGTAAATTTTTGTTTATATTACTACCTCTTGAACGTACTGTACCTTTTATGCAAACAACATATTCGTTACGCAATTTTGTTGCTTTTTCAAAAATATCAGTAGATGTACTATCATCAAAAGATACTTGTACAATGCCACTTCTATCGCGTACGTCAATAAAAATTAAATTGCCAAGGTTACGATATTTTGCAACAAATCCCATACAAACAACTTGCTTATCTATATCAGTTTTTCTAAATTCTCCACATAGTTTAGTACGTTTGTATCCACCAATTAATTCAGCCATAACTATTTACCTTCCTTTAATATTTGTGTTGCCAGTTGTATACCATCAATTGGCATCATATTATTTTCTCCAGTTTGCATATTTTTTAATATCAAACTATTTGTTTTTAATTCATCTTCCCCTATAATAATTACAAATTTTGCACCAATTTTATTTGCGTATTTCATTTGTGCTTTAGCACTACGCATCATTAAGTCTTGTTCAACTTTAAAGTTTTGCTTTCTAAAATAATCAGCAAGTTTTAATGATATGCCTACTGCGTCTTGAGTTAGCGTAGCAATATAAATATCAACTTTTTGCTCTTCGCCACAAGGTAGATTAAGATTTTCTAGCATAAGTATTAATCTTTCTATTCCCATACCAAAGCCAACTGCTGGACAAGAATTGCCACCTACTTCTTCTACAAGATTATTGTACCTGCCTCCACCGCAAATTGTGCCTTGAGCACCTACATTATTGCTAACAAACTCAAACACTGTTCTTGTGTAATAATCAAGACCTCTTACTATTTGAGGATTAATAATATAATCAATTCCTAAATTATCCAAGCCGTCACACACTGCTTTATGGTGATTTAAACAGTCTTCACAAAGATAGTCAAGCACTTTTGGTGCATCTTTTAGCAATACTTTGCACTTATCTTCTTTACAGTCTAGTATTCTTAAAGGATTTTTATCAAATCTATCACGGCAAGTTGCACATAAGTTATCAAAATTATTCTTTAAAAAGTCTTTTAAAGCAGCATTATATTTTTTTCTGCACTCTGGGCAACCTATGCTATTGATATTTAGTGTGATATTTTTTACACCCAATTTATCAAATATAGTTTTAGCAATAAGCATAACCTCTATATCTGCAATAGGACTATCACTACCAAAGTACTCAACACCAAATTGATGATGCTCTCTTAATCTGCCATTTTGAGGTCTTTCATAACGGAAAACCGGAGTAATGTAGTACATTTTTGTAGGCTGAGGCATATTGAACAATGAGTTTTCGATAAATGCTCTTGCAACTCCTGCAGTACCTTCGGGCTTTAAGGTAATACTTCTATCACCTTTATCTAAAAATGTATACATTTCTTTATTTACTATGTCAGTAGTGTCTCCAACACCACGTAAAAACAATTCAGTATGTTCAAATGTTGGAGTTCTTATTTCTTTTACGCAAAAATTTTCTGCAATTGATTTTACAACATTTTCAATATAATGCCATTTATAACTCTCATTAGGTATGACATCTTTTGTTCCTTTTGGAATATTAATCATATTTACCTTCTTTTATTATAAGATATATTTTTTCAAATTCAATGTTTTTATTGTACTATCAAGATTTTTTAGTACATATTCACGATTAATGTTAATTTTAATAACTTCGTTTAATCCGCCCGCCTCAAATGAAATTTCTTGTAATAATTTTTCCATAATTGTGTGAAGACGTCTTGCACCAATATTTTCATTATTTTCATTTTCTGCTGCTGCTATTTTTGCTATTTCCTCAATTGCATCATCATTAAACTCAAGGTCTACATTATCTGTTTTTAATAATTCTTTATATTGAGTTAAAATTGAATTATCAGTTGATTTTAATATTTCAATAAAATCACTTTCAGACAAGTTATCAAGAGTTACTTTAATTGGGAATCTACCTTGCAATTCAGGGATTAAATCGTCAACACTTGCTATATGGAAAGCACCTGCTGCAATAAATAAAATGTAATCTGTTCTAATTTGACCATATTTAGTGCTTACAGTACTACCTTCAACTATAGGCAAAATGTCTCTTTGTACACCTTCGCGTGATACATCTTGACCATTGTTTGCTTTTGCCGCAATTTTGTCAATTTCGTCAACAAAGATTATTCCTTCATTTTCTGCACGTCTAATTGCTTCTGCATTAACATTGTCTTCGTCAATAAGTTTTTCACTTTCAACTTCCATCAAGGCTTTGTATGCTTCTTCAATTGTAACAGATTTCTTCTTGGTTTTTTGTGGCATCATTCCACCAAAAATATCGCCAATACTAACCTCTATTCCAGAGCCTGGTGCAAGTTGTATATTTTTTGGTGCTTGAGGCAATTCCATTTCTACTACAATGTCTTTATGTTTGCCTTCTTTTAAATCAGCAAGTAATTTTGCAGTTAATTCCTTTTCATCCATTTCTGGGAACAAAGATTTTTTAATAGGACATAGTGCTTTAGCAAGTTTTTTGTATACTCTGTCGCTTGCTTTTGCCTCAACTTCTTTTACTTTTTCTTCTTTAACAAGTCTTACTGAAACCTCAACCAAATCTCTAATCATAGATTCAACATCACGGCCAACATAACCAACTTCAGTAAACTTTGTAGCCTCAACTTTAACAAAAGGTGCTTTTACAATTTTAGCAAGTCTTCTTGCAATTTCTGTTTTACCAACACCAGTAGGTCCTTTCATAATAATGTTTTTTGGTGTTATTTCTTCTTTTAAATGTTCAGGCAATAAATTTCTTCTATAACGATTTCTAAGTGCAACTGCAACTGCTTTTTTAGCATCAGTTTGACCTATAATATATCTATCTAATTCTTTTACTATTTCTCTTGGTGTCAATTGCATATTACACTACCTCCACTGTTATATTATCATTTGTGAACACGCATAGTTCACTTGCAATAAGTAAGGCTTTTTTTGCAATTTCTTCAGCAGATAGGTTTGTTTCTTTAATCATAGCACGTGCTGCTGCTAAAGCATAATTACCGCCACTACCAATAGCACAAACACCGCCATCTGGCTCTATAACATCACCTTGACCGCTTACAATGTACAAATTTTCTCTATCTGCTACTATCATCATTGCTTCTAACTTTCTTGGCATTTTATCACTTCTCCAAAGTTCAGCAAGTTCTACTGCAGACCTCATTAAATTGCCACTATATTTATTTAACATACTTTCAAATTTTTCAGATAATGAAAAAGCATCTGCAACTGACCCAGCAAAGCCAATTACTACTTTATTATCAAATATTCTTTTTACTTTTTTTGCGGTTGACTTAAAAATTACACTCTCACTTAAAGTAACTTGTCCATCGCCTGCGACTGCAATTTTGCCATCTTTTTGTACAGCACAAATTGTAGTACCCATCAAATTTCCCATATCTCTCTCCTTTTATGTAAATTTAATACTTTATTTACAATACAAAATTTTTGTTGTATTCTTTTATATCATTAATTGCTCTTTCATAATAAGCAATTTTTCTTAATTTTTTATCTCTAATTAAATTGTCATGTGGTGGCAATATGCCAAAGTTTGCATTCATAGGCTGAAAATCGATATTTTTAGTTGATATATGCCTTTGTAAACTACCTGTAATAGTTGTGCTTGGTGCTAAATATTTGCAAGTGTTGGTAATATCTGCATGAAGATTTATGCTTGCAATTAAACCACTCATTATACTTTCAACATACCCTTCAACACCTGTAATTTGTCCTGCAAAATAAATGTTTTTATAGTTTTTTAAATTAAAATAACAGTCTAAATGTTCAGGCGAGTTTAAAAAAGTATTTCTGTGTATAACACCATATCTTAAAAATTCAGCATTTTCAAGTCCAGGCAACATGCTAAATATACGTTTTTGTTCTGGAAAAGTTAGATTTGTTTGAAATCCAACAAGATTATAAGCACTACCTTCCACATTTTCTTTGCGTAATTGTACAACTGCATAATAACGTTCACCTGTTTTTGGATTAGTTATTCCTATAGGTTTCATCATACCATATCTAATAGTATCTGCACCTCTTTTTGCCATTACTTCTATAGGCATACAAGACTCAAAAATTTCACCTTTTTCAAAATTATGCAGATTTGCTACTTTGCCATTTACAAGTTCGTTATAAAAATTAATGTACTCTTGCTTATTCATTCCACAATTTAAATAGTCGGATTCTTCACCTTTGTCATATCTATTTGCAAAAAACAATTTATCATAATCAAGGCTATCACCGCTAATAATTGGCGCTACAGCATCGTAAAAATGTAAATTGTCACTATTTCCTATTAGTTTTGCAATATTTTCTGCAAGTAAATCTGATGTTAAAGGTCCAGTTGCTACTATTGTAGGTATTGTACTATCTATTTGTGTATATTCTTTATCAATTCGCTCAAAGTTTGAAAATTTATTTAATTCTTCTTCAACATAACAAGAAAACTCTTTTCTGTTAACTGCTAGTGCTCCGCCTGATGGAACTCTTGCTTTTTCAGCACATTTTAAAAGCAGTGAGTCTAAACTTTGTAATTCTGCTTTTAATGTACCGCTTGCAGTAGAAGTTTCCATACTTTTAAGGCTATTACTACAAACAAGTTCGCATAAATCACTGGTTTGGTGACAAGGAGTTTGCTTTATTTTTCGCATTTCGTATAGTTTAACTTTATATCCTCTTTTAAGTAACTGATAACATGCCTCTGAGCCTGCTAACCCGCCACCAATAACTCTTATTTCCATATATACCTGTTTAGTTTAGTAAATTATAATTTAATATATATCCAAAATCAATTTTTTTTCTTTTTTATAGGAATAATATTTTTGCATTTTGGATAATTAGGACAAGCATAAAATTCGCCATATCTGCCATTTTTAACAATCATTTTAGCACCGCAGTTTTCGCAAATAATATCTTCATATTCAGTCTTGTTTTCTGTGCTTAAATTTTCTTTATTATCTAGTAATTCTTTTTCTGCATTATTAATTTCGTTATCAAAATTGCTGCCATTATAAAAAATTGTATTTTCCATAACTTCTTCAGAATGGTTTTCGCTACTATCAGCATTTTTTAATTTTTTAACTTCGTTAATCCTTAAAATTTTGTTACATTCTGGGTAACCGCTACAGCCATAAAATTTGCCATATTTGCTATTTTTTAATACCATAGGCTTACCGCAGTCAGGACATAAAATTTCTTCTTTTTCACCATCTTCAGTGCTATCTTTTGGATTATCATTAAAAGGCATAATTTTTTTGCAATTAGGATAATCGGAGCAACCTAAAAACTTACCATATTTTCCGTCACGTATAACCATAGGTTTACCACATTCAGGACAAGGAATATCTGTCATAATTGGCTCAATTTTAACCCTTTGTCCATCATTGGCTTTCTCTAAATTCTTTAAAAATCCAGGGTAAAAATCATTGATTATTTTATGCCAGTCAACTTCACCATCTGCAACTATATCCAACTGACTTTCCATATCTGCAGTAAATTTAGTATCCATAATATTAGGAAAATATTTTACAAGTTGGTCACATACTACAAAACCTAATTCAGTAGGTTTCATATACTTACCTTCTTTTTCTATATATTGACGCTTATAAATTACACTAATAATTGATGCGTAAGTAGAAGGTCTACCAATTCCATTTTCCTCCATTGCTTTTACAATAGTACTATCTGTATATCTTAGTGGAGGTTTTGTAAATTTTTGTTCTTTAATAACTTCTTTTAAGATAAGTTTGTCGTTTTCGTTAAAGTTTGGCAAACTATTTGTAATATCCTCTTCATCATCATCTTTTGACATAGTGTAAACTTTAGTAAATCCTGCAAATACTAATGTTTTACCTTTTAGCAAATAACCATATTTGGTATCGTTATATTCGCTTGTAATATTTACAGTCAAAGTATTGTACTCAGCAGGTACCATTTGAGATGCCAAAAATCTGTCATAAATCAATTTGTACAACTTCCATTGGTCATTTTCTATTTTGCCTTTCAAATACTCTGGTGTATAGTCAAGATTAATTGGTCTTATTGCTTCGTGCGCATCTTGAGCATTTGATTTAGTTGTATAAACATTTGCTTTTTTAGGATAATATTCTGCACCAAAATTTTTGTTTATAAAATCTTTTGCCATATTTAAAGCATCGTCACTAATTCTTACACTATCTGTACGAATATAAGTAACTAAAGCATGTAAGCCATCATCTTTAATATTTACACCTTCGTATAGTTGTTGCGCAATTTTCATAACACCACTTGCAGAAAAATTCAATTTATTTACTGCATCTTGTTGCAGTGTAGAAGTTGTAAATGGAGGATTTGGTTTTGAAAAACTTTTTGCTCTTTTTACATTGCTTACATACCAATTGCCTAATTTTGATTCATTTTCTACCTTAGTGGCATCTTCTTCATTATTTATTTTGCGTTTTTTGCCATTTATATCATTAAATTGTGCCTTATAATATGCCTTGCCATCTACAGAGATATTTGCAAAAATATTCCAGTATTCTTCTGGTTTAAATGCCAAAATTTCACGTTCTTTATCGCAAATCATACGAAGAGCAACAGACTGTACTCTACCTGCAGATAGTCCTTTTTGTATTTTTTTAGATAATACTGGAGAAATTAAATAACCAACAAGTCTATCCAAAACTCGTCTTGCCTGTTGTGAATTAACTAAATTCAAGTCAATTTCTCTTGGACTTTCAATTGCTTTATTAACTGCTTTTTTAGTAATTTCATTAAAAACAATACGAACATTGTCCTCTTTAATATCCAAAATATCTTTTAAATTCTCACAAGCCCTCTCTATTTCTTTTTGGTATAATTGGAAATCATTATTTGCCCACTGTTCTTCAGGTGTCACAAAACCCAGTTTACTATAACGAGTTTGTATTTGTTCTGGTAAATAATTTTTTAATCCTTCTCTCATTACTGCTTTTGTTATTCCATTATTAATTTTATACGTAATTGGGTATGAATATAAAGCCTCAACCACTCTATAATCTAAAAAGGGTACTCTCGCCTCAATAGAGTGTGCCATAGAATTTCTATCTTCATAATGGAGAAGAGCCATCATTCCCATTTTCAAACTGTCTAATATATATTGTTTTTCGTCCCTAATAGGATATATTGTCTTTCTTCTACGTACTTCATCTAGTATTACCAAAGGAAATGGTAATCCTTCTTTTCTACGAATATAATGTCTTATTCCATTTTTTACATTTTCAGGTAAATAAGCAGATAGAA
>OFGX01000954.1_pt1 | contig 19188 bp, 16 predicted proteins | sample 1521831 | NCBI WGS metagenome assembly OFGX01 (sample SAMEA3504080, study PRJEB24116) | mouse gut metagenome | biome: mouse gut; feature: mouse-associated habitat; material: faeces | place: Denmark | collected 2011 | reverse complement strand
TGATAGGCGTCGCTTTATCTAAGACAGCACCTGCGTATAATTGGGGCATCATCAGTTGTGCTTCCGTTATCGCTAGTGCTTCATTTGGCGGCTCTTCACTTGTTTCAACAGTCGTTAACTCTTCTGATTGGGGAATCTCCGAACTACTGGTTGCTGAATTTTGCTCTTCTGCCGATGAAGTTTCTGGAATCTTTTCTTCTGAAACAGATGAAACATTTTCTTCACTGGAGGATGCGATTGTTTCGGTCGTTTCGGCGAAAGTTGTTACAGGAAGTAGCAAACTATTACCCAAAAGTAAGGCACTAACTGCGGAGATGCACATTTTTTTCATAAACTTCACCTCCTGATATTTTCTTAATACAAAGTACATCGTAGTCCCGGTGCCTTCCCTGCTGGTCGCCCAGATTTTTCCGCCATGTTCTTCCACAATCTTCTTTACAATGGATAAGCCGATTCCGCTTCCGCCTTTGGAGGAATTTCTGGAAGCATCCGTCCGGTAAAACCGATCAAAGATATTCGTCAAATCCTTCGCCGCGATTCCTCTGCCGTTGTCCTCCAATTCTACCTGTACAAAATCGCCTACATCCTTCACCCGTAAATTAATAATCCCCTTTGTCTTATCCATATATTTTAAGGAATTATTAACTATATTGTGAATCACTCGCTTTATTTGTTCCGCATCGGCAATGACTTTCACCTCTCCCTCCACATAATTAAAATAACCAAATTCCACATTTTTGGCCTCCAACTCCATGGACAGCTCTTCTGCGCAGTCGTCAAAGTATGCGCTAACCAAAATCGTATTAAAATTATAAGGAATACGATTGGTATCTATCTTAGAATACAACGTCAGCTCATTAATCAGCGTATCCATCTCATTTGCCTTGTTATAAATGGTCCGCACATATTTATCCAGTTTTTCAGGCGTATCCGCCACCCCGTCCATAATTCCTTCTGCATATCCCTTAATGGTCGTCACCGGAGTTTTTAAATCGTGGGAAATATTGCTGATTAATTCTTTATTTTCTTTATCAAAACGAATTTTCTCCTCCGCATTATCTTTCAGGCGCCTGCGCATCTCTTCAAAATCGGCAAACAACTGTCCGAACTCGTCGTCCGACTCTTTCGGAACCTCAAAATCCAGGTTCCCATTCTTAATATTGTTAGCCGCTTTCTGCACTCTGCCAAGAGGACTCATTACCGCCCGGTATATCCAGAAAATAAGGCAGGCCGCCGTAACAAAAAGCACAAGCATGATAATCACCACGGTATCCACCGCAAGCTCCTGAATCTCCGGCATCGCGTTGCTCACATCAGTAATAATAAACGCACTTCCTGCCTCCTCACCCCCATACAGGAAATCCACCTGTTTCACCAGAGCCTGGGCTTCTCCACCCAAATACATACCATTTTCTGACGTAGTCTTATTCTCATTATATCCGGGAAGCTGATCAATTACAAATCCCGCGCTGTCTAAATCCGTACCCATATAGACGATTGTGTCTCCCCTGCGTACCAGAAGATAAGACTTCTTACGCTTCAATTCATTATTAAATTTCTCTAAGAAAGTCGCATCCTCCAGCTTCTTTGGCGAGACCAATGCCGTACGACTTAAGTCTTTGTAAGACTGCACCGTTAGCTGTCCAAGCATTCTCATGGGATTAGAAAGCGTCTGTACGGAGGTTCCGCTAATTTCGTAAGTTTTTTCTATCGCGCTAAGCTGATATCTTCCAACCAATAAAATAAAAAGTGTCGCCAGAATAACCGGAAGAATCGCAACAGTTATGAATGCAACAATCAAACGGGTCTTTAATTTCACAGCAACACCTCCATCTCAATAATTTTACAACTTACTTGTCACGTATAGAAATACTATCACCAACCTCTGTAAACTGATACATTTCCACCCGTATCAATTCCTTAGTGATTATTTTACCACGAAAAAGGGCGCTTCTCACCAAAGCACCCATAAACATTTCTAAAATTTTTATAAATATTTTTTTAACACATCAACCTTGTCCAACTTCTCCCAAGGCAAATCAATATCTGTACGTCCAAAATGTCCATATGCCGCGGTCTGCTTGTAAATTGGTCTTCTAAGGTCTAACATCTGAATAATTCCCGCAGGACGCAAATCGAAGTTTTCCCTTACAAGATCTACCAGTTTCTCATCGGGCAGCTTTCCAGTTCCAAAAGTATCAATCATAATCGAAGTAGGATATGCCACGCCAATTGCATAGGAAAGCTGAATTTCACACTTCTTTGCCAGCCCTGCCGCCACAATGTTCTTTGCAACGTAACGTGCCGCATAAGCCGCGGAACGGTCCACCTTTGTGCAGTCCTTTCCTGAAAATGCGCCCCCGCCATGCCGGGCCATGCCGCCATAAGTATCTACAATAATCTTACGACCTGTCAAACCGCTGTCTCCATGTGGTCCGCCTATTACAAACCGGCCTGTAGGATTGATAAAGAACTTCGTGTTCTCATCTGTCATACCATCCGGAATGGTCGTATCAAACACATATTTCTTAATATCCTCATGAATCTGCTCCTGAGTTACATCTGGATCATGCTGAGTAGAAAGTACAACCGCGTCCAGGCGAACAGGCGTTCCATTCTCATCATATTCTACTGTAACCTGAGTCTTGCCATCCGGCCTCAAATAAGGGAGCGTCCCATTCTTCCTTACTTCTGCAAGCTTCATAGCCATCTTCTGTGCAAGAGCAATCGGATACGGCATATATTCCTCTGTTTCATCGGATGCGTATCCAAACATCATACCCTGATCTCCTGCGCCAATCGCTGCAATCGTCTCCTCTGTCATCTGATTAGCCTTTGCTTCCAGCGCCTTATCTACTCCCATAGCGATATCTGTAGACTGTTCATCCAAAGCAACCATGACGCCGCAGGTATTGGCGTCAAAGCCATATTTCGCGCGGGTATAACCAATCTCCGCTACCGTTTCCCGGACAATTTTCTGAATATCCACATATCCATTTGTTGTAATCTCACCCATTACCATAACAAGCCCTGTTGTTGTACAAGTTTCGCAGGCCACCCGGCTCATAGGGTCCTGCTCCATTAAAGCATCCAGAATTGCATCAGAAATCTGGTCGCACATCTTATCCGGATGTCCTTCTGTAACTGATTCTGATGTAAATAAGTGTCTTTCCATATTAATCCTCTCCTTTTCGGTACTTTCTCTCTTTTGTAGCCTAAGATTCTTATATAGAATAAAAAAACAGCCTACAAAAAGCGGACTGTTTTAGGGTCTAAACAATCCTCTTATTGTTCGATTGCTCGCTCAGGTTGGCACCTTCCGTTTTCACAGGGTTGCCGCAGCTTCACAGATCCTTTGTATCTCCACTGCTCTGAATAAGAGAAAGTCTATTTGTATAAAATTGTATTGTTCCTGTTCCGGAGGCAATCTTACGCCCCCCTGGAACCTAATAAAGACTTTACACCGTATCGCCGTAAATGTCAAGATACAGATGCATAGAAATCACAGAAAATCACTTTGTAAATTCTGGAATACAGAAAACCTGCCGCCGGCATCTTTTCTGCATACCATGGCATCCGAAGCCGGCCTTCACTGCGGGCGGCTCAGCTCACTTTTAAAACAAACTTCTGGATCTCCTTTTCGCTGGACGCCTTTTCGATGATGCCGCCGATGCCCTGCAGCTTTTCCTCGAAACGTTCGTAACCTCTCTGGATATACTTAATATCATCCACGATGGTCACGCCGTCTGTCGCAAGCCCCGCAATGCAGAGCGCCGCGCCTGCACGCAGATCCGGCGCGCTGATTCTTGTACCGGAAAACTTCTCCACGCCCTCAATGGTGGCGGAATTGCCTTCCACCTTGATGACTGCGCCCATCCTGGCCAGTTCATCCAGATATTTGAACCGGTTTTCAAAAATGCTCTCGGTGATTGTACTTGTGCCGTTTGCCAGCGCCAGGACTACGCCGATCTGTGGCTGCATATCCGTCGGATATCCCGGATAGGGCAGCGTCTTGACCTGTGTACTGCGAAGCCTTCCCTTTGCCACCACCCGGACGGCATCGTCAAACTCCTCGATCTCGCAGCCAATGTCTTTCAGCTTGGAAATGGTGGCGTCCAGATGCTTGGGAATGACATTCTTTACCATGATATCCCCGCGCGTAACCGCTGCCGCAAACATAAAGGTTCCCGCCTCGATCTGGTCCGGAATGATGGAGTATTCGGACTTGTGCAGAGACTCCACGCCCCGGATCTTGATCACGTCCGTACCCGCTCCGCGGATGTTGGCCCCCATACTGTTGAGGAAATTGGCCACGTCTACGACATGGGGCTCTTTTGCCACGTTCTCCATGATCGTAAGCCCGTCAGCCATTGCCGCCGCCATCATCACGTTGATGGTGGCTCCTACGCTGACCACGTCAAAATACAGATGGGTCCCCCGCATATGCTCGGACTCGGCCACGATCTTGCCGTGCTCAATATCCACGTCCGCACCCAATGCGCGAAATCCCTTCAGATGCTGGTCGATCGGTCTGCTTCCGATATTGCATCCCCCCGGAAGCGCTACCTCCGCCTTGCTGTACTTCCCAAGCAGGGCGCCAAGCAGATAATAAGATGCCCTGATCTTCTTTATATAATCATACTCAATGTTAAAGTCAGTAATCGTACCCCCGTTGATCTTCACTCTATGCCGGTCAAGCCTCTGCACCGTTGCCCCGATACCTGAGATCGCTTCCAGCATTACGTTAATATCATTGACATCCGGAAGGTTGTCAATCAATACCGTCTCATCTGTCATAATCGCAGCCGCCAAAATTGCCAGCGCCGCATTCTTTGCTCCGCTGATCTCTACTTCACCTACCAGCGGGTTCCCACCCTTAATTACATACTGCTCCATTACTGCACCTCGATTATCCGATATTGTTACAATCAATGATTTTCAAAATCTAGTATAGTATACCACAAAAATCCAATTTGTAAAATCTTTTTTCTCAGATGCAACATTATAATTATATTTTTGTTAATTTTTTATTACAGAAAGTACTTTACCTATTGTTTCCTCAACAGAAAGCTGATCCTCATCAATCGTGATATCCGCATATTTTTCGAATAATTTTACCCGTTCTTCATAAAGTTCCTGAAAACTCTGTCCTTCCCTCAGTACCACGCCCCGCTGCCGGGGATTGCGGATTCTCCGCCGGATCGTATCATAGGATACCCTCAGATAAATGACGGTTCCGATCTCTTTGAAATGGCGCATCGCCTCATCGCTGTAAACCACGCTTCCTCCCGGGGCAATGACAGAATTTTCCACTTGGAGTTCCCGGTTCACCCGGTTCTCGATAGCCAGAAATCCATCCTCGCCGGCCTCCTCGATGATCTCGTGAAGAAGCCTGCCCTCCTGCTCCTGGATCAGAAGATCCGTATCTACAAAACGCATACCCAGCCGTTTCGCGGCTACGACGCCGATGGTGCTTTTGCCAACGGCAGGCATGCCGATAAAAATAATATTGTTCTTTTTCATAAATGAATTCATCCTAATAAAATTTCTGCCGCATCCTCCGGTTCTCGCTCCGTCTCTTGTACAGCTCCTGGTACAGCATCACGTCGATCAGGTCCCGCAGCCAGTCCCGGCGGCAGAACCGCTGAAGCTGCTGTCCCTCCACGCCCTTGGGCCCGCCCTCTTCGTCATGCTCGTCAAAGGGGCGTTCCTCTGCCTTCACCCGGTCATAGATCCGTCCGCTCATCAGACGAAGCTGCAGACGGTCCGGATATTCGTCGTAAATCATACTGTTGGGGCCCTCGCACCGGTCGCATTCTTCCTCCACATAGGGCAGGACCCGCTTTGCCGTATCCGGGTAGAGACTGCGCATATACTCGTAATCTCTTCGGTCAAGCCGCTCATCATCATAGATGAAGGGCATTGGGTACACCATATAATAGGGCAGTTTTGTTTCCATACTTCCACTTCCATTTCAGACATTATATCTTTATTGTATGCAGAAACGGCTCATTTTGGTACACTGCCCTGTTCCTTTCAGCCCCGGCCGGCCATCTATTTGCTGCATGTCACCTGGTCAGGGTGTGACTTGCAGCATCTTTTCAAATGCCTGCCTGTACGGCGGACGTGCAATTCCTTTTTCCGTGATGATTGCCGTGATCAGGTCGTGGTCCGTCACGTCAAAGCAGGGATTATACACCTTCACGGATTCCGGCGCCATGCGGGCCTGATACCACATTTCCGTGATCTCTTCAGGATCACGCTCTTCAATGGGGATCTCCTCGCCTGTCTCCAGGGTCATGTCGATGGTGGAGGTCGGCGCGCATACATACAGCGGAACGCCGTACTGCTTTGCCACACAGGCCACCACGGAGGTTCCGATCTTATTGGCCGTATCCCCGTTGGCCGCCACCCGGTCGCACCCTACAAATACCGCCTGGACAAGCCCTTTTTTCATAACGGATGCGGACATATTGTCACAGATCAGCGTCACGTCCATTCCAGCCGCGTGCAGCTCCGACGCGGTCAGACGCGCGCCCTGGAGCAGCGGGCGGGTCTCATCTGCGAAGATATGGAAATCATATCCCCGTTCCATCCCCAGATACATGGGCGCCGTAGCCGTCCCGTACTTCACCGTGGCAAGCTGTCCCGCGTTGCAGTGGGTCAGCAGGCCGTCCCCCGGCTTTACCAGCTCCAGGGCATACTCTCCGATCTTCCGGCAGACTTCAATGTCCTCATCGTGGATGCGGACGGCTTCTTTTTGCAGAAGCGACTGGATCTTCGCCACACTTTCTGTCAAATGCATCCGAACCACGTTTTCCATCCGATCCAGCGCCCAGAACAGGTTGACCGCCGTCGGGCGGGAGGTTGCGAGATACTTTTTCGCCTGCTGAAATTCGCTGTAAAAGACCTGGGTATCTTCCGTATGAATCTTCTCTGCCGCAAGGTAGATTCCGGCCGCGGCCGCCACGCCGATGGCAGGAGCCCCTCTGACCTTCAAAAGGCGGATTGCCTCCCAGATATCCTTAATGTCCGTCAGAGACAGTATCTCGATCTTTCCCGGAAGCTGCGTCTGGTCTATGATCACCAGTGCGTGATGCTCCAGATCCAGCGAGACGGTCTCGTAATCTAAAATACTTTTTTCTCTTTTTTCCATTCTTATAACCTTTTCTCTTATATCCTTTTCCGTTTCGGATATCCGCCTGAATACCGTATATGCCCTGCGGATTCCTGCTGACTCTTTAGCTGTTTTTCTCCTCAATATCCATGATCATGTTCACCCGGTTAACGTGCCGCTCTGCTCCTGAAAATTCTGTACTCATCCAGACGTCCACCATCATCTTCGCCAGCTCTGCCCCCACAACCCTGGCGCCAAATGCCAGAATGTTGCAGTCGTTGTGTTCCCTGGACATCTTAGCTGTAAAGGGCTCGCTGCATACCGCCGCCCGGATGCCTTTTACCTTGTTCGCCGCAAGTGAGATCCCCAGGCCGGTTCCGCAGATCAGAATCCCCCGGTCCACCTCTCCCTTCGCAACCGCATTTGCCACGATCTCCCCATAAATCGGATAGTCGCAGCTCTCCTCGGAATTGGTTCCATAATCAATGACCTCATGTCCCTTCTGGTTCAAAAATTCTATGATCTCTGCCTTCAGTTCCAATGCCGAATGGTCATTCCCGATTCCTACTATCATACATTCTCCTCCTTATCATTGCACCCAGCCCGCACAGCAGATTGAATGCTTCCTTGCCCGCCCCGCAGGGACATATATTCTGCGGTGCCCTGCGGTATACTTCCGCAGTCTGCGGAACATATTATTCATTGTATCAGATTTCCCGGCCGCTTACAATGGATAAATATAAGAGTCGCCTTTCATTGCAGTCTTCTTTTGTTTGTGATACTATATTTTCAGCCGCCGGCTATGTAAGGCGCCGGAAAGATTTGAAGTCCGGACGCCTCCGCTGTTTCAAACCGGCACAAAGAATAATTTGACAGGAATGGAGAATGAGCATGCACACATTAGCGATTGAGATTTCGCAGCTTTTCGAATTTTTAAAAAACGGCACCTCTGCTTTTCACGTCACCGCTCACAGTAAAAAAGTGCTTACGGAGGCGGGCTTTACAGAGTTAAAGCTAAAAGAGCACTGGCCGCTGGAACGGGGCGGGCGTTATTTCTGCTGCCCCTTCGATACCACGCTTTACGCATTTACCATCGGCCGGGACTGGGATCTGTCCCGCGGTATCCACATCGGAGGAGCACACACGGACTTTCCGGCCATCAAGATAAAACCGAAGCCGGAAATATTTACACAGGGATATATGCAGTTGAACACAGAGCTCTACGGCGGGCCCATCTTAAGCACCTTTTTCGACCGTTCCCTCTCTCTGGCGGGAAAGGTGGTCACACGGGGTTCTTCTTACGACCGCCCCGTCAGCCATCTGATCGACTTTCAGCGCCCCGTGGCCTGTCTGCCGAACCTGGCCATCCATATGAACCGTACCGCCAACGAGAAGGGCACTCCTGTGGATAACCAGAAGCATCTGCTCCCGATCCTCGGAACCCTGAACGATATGCTGAACAAGGATTCAACCCTGGTGAAGCTGCTGGCAGAAGAGTTGGATGTGAATCCATCCGAGATTCTGGACTACGACCTGTGCCTGTATAATCTGGAGCAGCCGGAGCTGGCAGGCATCACGGAGGAATTTCTCTGCGCTCCCAGGCTTGATGATATCACTTCGGTCTGCGCACTGGTGCACGCTCTGGCAGAAAGCCAAAATCCAGACCGCGTCAATCTGGTCTGTCTTTTTGATCATGAAGAGATCGGCAGTCTCAGCAAACAAGGCGCGGATTCTTTCCTACCCACCGTGATCATTGGAAAAATCTGGCAGGCTTTTGGAAAAAGTATGATCGACTGTATGGCAGACCTGTCGGACGGCCTGATGCTCTCTGCAGACGTGGCCCATGCCTACCATCCCAACTATCCGGCAGTACAGGATGTTACCAATTATCCGGTCATCAATCAGGGCTTTGTGTTCAAGTCCGCCAGCAACCAGTCCTATGCCTGGGACTGTGAGGCTCTTGCGTCCATGATTGCCCTGTGCGAGGACAGGCAGATCCCTTACCAGCGTTTTGCCAAACATTCCAACACAAAAGGGGGCGGGACGATTGCCTCGATCCTCTCCTCCCACCTGCCTGTTCGTACGATCGATACCGGAGCCGGCATTTTGGCCATGCATTCCAGCCGGGAGATGATGGGCGTTAAAGACCAGATCGCGCTGAGCCGGTTCGCGAAGGCATTCTTCGAGTAGACTGAGCGAAGAATACCCTGGATCATATTGACTGTACCCGATTATAGGAATACTTTTTCTCACAAGAAGGGGCTTTCTGAATTATCAGAAAGCCCCTTAAAATCACTTTTTACTGATTTTTTATATGACACAAAAATCCCCTCATAAACAATAATGAATTCATGCATAATTTTTTATTACTGTCGCCAATTTTGCCAATGTTTTAGCTTGACTTTTTGATAATTGAATTTCTGTTTCTGATTTTTGAAGTAACGCATGATATTCATTTTCCCCATTTATCGGATCAGGAACAACACAAGCCTCAACTGAATCACACTGCGAATCGGTTAGTTGAATAATTGCTTTTAATTCCTCCCCTCGTTCTCTAATTTCTACGTCAGAAAATCCATTAGTATACAAAGAATGCAAACGTTCTTCATCTGCTATTATACTACATATTTCTCTGCTACCATCTCTATCAACCGATACACCTTTACTGTCTTTAAATAGTGCCGATGATGGTCTGCCCTCTTTCATAAAAATTGGCTTACTTTTTACTCTACGGTATATTGCGCTCCAGTCTCTTTCAAGCATAAAAATCCACCACCATTTGCTTCATTCTATCAGTTGCAGATATACCATGCAAATTAAATTCTTGCTCTCCACCAGATGTATCTAAGAAACATTCAATTCTATCTTCATAAATTTCAAATTCCAAATAGTCTCCATTTTCCTTTTCATATTCGAATTGAATTGAACCACATGCGGTAGGGCAAATAAACGGTTCAGAAGCCAACTGCATTACAATCCCTCTACACTTCTCAATCAACTTTGAAGAAAAGGCACTTGCACCGTTATCATTCCAATTATCTTTCAGTTTTTCTATTTCACTCAGTGTCGCATTTGCTTTCACATAATTTTTTTCTAATGAATTAATTTTCGTATATGCCATCGAATATATCTTTTCCAATTGCTCATATTTTTCACTATTATATCCTACAGCACTACTCTTTATTCCTGATTTAAATTCGAATATATTTTCTAGTCTTTCAAAAAGACCATTCATTGCATAAGAGACAATGCTGCTTACCTTATTTGCCCCTACAGTTGGCTGTCTTAACACCGCATTATTTGAATTATAATACATTCAGCATCTTTCCCTTCAACTTTTCTGCACACCTGCTTATTGCTTCCTTACCTAATACTCCTTGCTCGCTCAATTTGCTATCCGGCAAACTGTTTATATCAAATATAATCTTATTCTCATTCTTTGATTCATTAATAATGATATAAGTCCACACATTATATAAATCAATATTTTCCAACCATGACATATTAACTTCACTAGCACCATTGAACTTATCTATCTTTACATACTCATTTAGTAGATTATGTAGATTATCAAAAGACATTAATTCCGAAACTAATCCGACCCTATCAATAATAACATCACATTCATCAAATGCATTAGTAATTTTATCATTAAACCTAACTAATAATTGTTCCCAATTAAGTCTCGATGGAATATTAAAAGAAAAATCTAATCTTAACTTATTAAATGTCAACGATGTATTAACATCATTCCAAACACAACGCGGAACATCGTCAGGTGCATCGTCAGGAATAGGTATTGATTGTGGTTCTGTTTTAAAAACATCTTTCAGCTGATTATACAAGCTACTAATAAGTCCAAATGCTCTAATTTCACTTTTTTCCTAAAAAAAATAAGCCATCTGAACTTTGTAAATATTTACATTTGGGCTTTTCATTTTCTATCCCTTCCTTCTGTATGTTAATATCTAAATTATATCAAATTGGTGGATTTCTTCAATACTTATTTCTAATTTCACAAATTTTAAAATTTTCTTAGCACCGTTTTGGCACCAATCTTCCGCTCTTTTACTATTACAAAATTTCAAAAGGGGCTCCCCGATTTCTCAGAAAGCCCCTTAAAATATCACTTTTTACTGATTACTCAATAATCTTAGCTACTGTACCAGATCCTACTGTACGTCCGCCTTCACGGATAGCGAAACGAAGACCTTCCTCCATAGCTACCGGATGGATCAGCTCTACTGTCATCTCTACGTTATCTCCAGGCATACACATCTCTACGCCCTCCGGCAGATCGCAGACACCTGTAACGTCTGTTGTTCTGAAATAGAACTGCGGTCTGTAGTTGTTAAAGAACGGTGTATGACGTCCACCTTCATCCTTTGTCAGTACGTAAACCTGGCAGGTAAACTTTGTGTGGCACTTTACTGTACCTGGTTTGATCAGAACCTGTCCTCTTTCGATCTCTGTTCTCTGAACACCACGAAGCAGTGCGCCGATGTTATCACCTGCACGAGCCTCGTCGAGCAGCTTACGGAACATCTCAATACCAGTTACAACAGTCTTGCGGATATCCTCATGGATACCGATGATCTCTACTTCGTCAGATACGTGAAGTGTTCCACGCTCTACACGGCCTGTAGCAACAGTTCCACGTCCTGTGATAGAGAATACGTCCTCTACAGGCATCAGGAACGGCTTATCTGTATCACGCTCCGGTGTCGGGATCCACTCGTCAACAGCCTTCATGAGCTCCATAACCTTGTCGCCCCATTCGCTCTCCGGATCTTCCAGAGCCTTCAGAGCAGAACCCTGGATAACAGGAGTGTCATCTCCCGGGAACTCATACTCGTCAAGCAGCTCACGGATCTCCATCTCAACCAGTTCAAGCAGCTCTTCATCGTCAACCATATCACACTTATTCATGAATACTACGATATACGGAACGTTAACCTGACGGGAAAGCAGGATATGCTCTCTTGTCTGAGCCATAACTCCGTCTGTAGCAGCTACAACCAGGATCGCGCCGTCCATCTGAGCAGCACCGGTGATCATGTTCTTAACGTAGTCAGCATGTCCCGGGCAGTCAACGTGCGCATAGTGACGGTTGTCTGTCTCATACTCAACGTGAGCGGTAGAGATTGTGATTCCACGCTCTCTCTCTTCCGGAGCCTTATCGATGTTGTCGAAAGCCACCTCTGCGTTACCTTCTACTCTCTTAGCAAGAACCTTTGTGATCGCTGCTGTCAGAGTTGTCTTACCATGGTCAACGTGGCCGATGGTACCAATATTAGCATGTGGTTTTGTTCTTTCAAATTTAGCTTTAGCCATTTTGAATGTCCTCCTTAATAATAGCACCTGTCTATCAGGCATTTTTAGATTGTTTCGGTTTTTTTACTCGGCTATCCTTGATTATATTTCAAACTCATAGGTTTTTCAAGCCTTTTTCAAAAATATTTAATCGTTTTTGTTCGATAATACCTTTTCTGTGACTGACTTCGGAACCGGTTCGTAGCTTTCGAAGAACATGGAGTAGTTTCCACGTCCCTGTGTTCTCGAACGCAGGTCTGTCGCATATCCGAACATCTCGGACAACGGTACGAATGCGCGTACGATCTTGCCGCCGCCCAGGTCATCCATACCTTCGATCCGTCCCCGGCGAGAGTTGATATCTCCGATGATATCTCCCATATATTCTTCCGGCATGGTCACTTCCACCTTCATGATGGGCTCTAACAGGATCGGAGCGCCCTTCTTCATTGCATCCTTGAACGCGAGAGAGCCTGCGATGTGGAATGCCATCTCACTGGAATCGACTTCATGGTAGGAGCCGTCGTATACATTTGCGTAGATGCCGACTACCGGGAATCCGCCCAGAATACCAGACTTCATCGCTTCCTCGATACCTTCGCCTACCGCCGGGATGTATTCCTTCGGAATTGCGCCGCCGACTACGGAAGACTCGAACTTGTAGATCTCCTCTCCGTTGACGTCCATTGGTTCGAATTTCACCTTACAATGTCCGTACTGTCCGCGACCACCGGACTGTTTTGCGTACTTGCTGTCCACTTCCACAGGCTTGGTGATGGATTCCTTGTAAGCAACCTGAGGCGCGCCTACATTGGCCTCTACCTTGAACTCACGCAGCAGTCTGTCTACGATAATCTCCAGATGAAGTTCTCCCATACCTGCGATGATGGTCTGTCCTGTGTCCGGATTGGTGTGCGCGCGGAATGTCGGGTCCTCCTCCGCAAGCTTTGCAAGGGATTCTCCCAGCTTGCCCTGAGAAGCCTTGGTCTTCGGCTCAATGGCGAGCTCGATAACCGGCTCCGGAAATTCCATGGACTCCAGGATCACCGGATGCTGGTCGTCACAGATGGTATCACCTGTAGTCGTCAGCTTGAATCCGATGGCTGCCGCGATATCTCCAGAGTACACCTTGTCCAGTTCCTGTCTCTTGTTGGCGTGCATCTGCAGGATACGGCCAACACGTTCCTTCTTGCCCTTCGTCGCATTCAGTACGTAAGAACCGGAGTTCACGGTACCGGAATACACACGGAAATAAGCTAACTTTCCTACGAACGGGTCTGTCATAATCTTGAATGCCAGTGCGGAAAACGGCTCTTCGTCAGAGGAATGTCTTACGACTTCATTTCCGTCCGGGTCTACGCCCTGAATCGGCGGAATGTCTGTCGGCGCCGGCATATATTCAAGAATCGCATCCAGGAGCTTCTGGACACCTTTATTTCTATAAGCGGTACCGCAGCAAACCGGTACTGCAGTACACTCGCATGTTGCCTTGCGAAGCACTCTCTTCATATCCTCAACGGACGGCTCATTACCTTCCAGGTATTCCATCATGAGGTCGTCGTCCAAATCACAGATCTTCTCTACTAATTCTGAACGGTACAGTTCTGCTTCGTCTTTCATTTCTTCCGGAATCTCTGTAATGGAAATGTCATCGCCCTTTTCATCGTTGTAGATGTAGGCTTCCATCTCCATCAGGTCAATGATTCCCTTAAAATCATCTTCTTTGCCGATAGGCAGCTGAAGACAGATTGCATTCTTGCCGAGTCTGGTTTTGATCTGTTCTACTGCATTGTAGAAGTCTGCTCCAAGAATATCCATCTTGTTGATGAATGCCATTCTTGGTACATTATACGTGTCAGCCTGACGCCATACGTTTTCTGACTGCGGCTCAACACCGCCCTTTGCGCAGAATACGCCGACAGCCCCGTCCAGAACACGAAGTGAACGTTCTACCTCTACGGTAAAGTCAACGTGTCCCGGCGTATCAATGATATTGATACGATGCTCCAGAGCGCCTTCCTTCGGCTTTGTATGATCCTCCAAAGTCCAGTGACAGGTTGTGGCAGCAGAAGTAATCGTGATACCCCTCTCCTGTTCCTGCTCCATCCAGTCCATGGTCGCAGTTCCTTCGTGAGTATCGCCGATTTTATAGTTCACACCGGTATAGTAAAGAATACGTTCTGTCAGTGTTGTCTTACCCGCATCAATGTGAGCCATGATACCGATGTTCCTGGTTCTCTCTAATGGGTATTCTCTTCCAGCCAAAATCTTCTCCTCCTATATTTATGCAACTTTAAAATCTGTAATGTGCAAACGCCTTGTTTGCCTCTGCCATCTTATGCATATCTTCTTTTCTTTTTACAGATGCGCCTGTGTTGTTGGACGCATCCAGAATCTCGTTCGCAAGCCTTTCTTCCATGGTCTTCTCACCTCTCTTGCGTGAGAACATGGTCAGCCAGCGAAGAGCAAGCGCCTGCCTTCTGTCCGCCCGAACCTCGATCGGTACCTGGTATGTCGCACCGCCGATACGTCTTGCTTTTACTTCCAGTACAGGCATGATGTTGTTCATTGCTTCCTCGAACACATCGATAGCCGGCTTGTCAGCCTTAGCCTCAACTCTTTCAAATGCTCCGTATACAATCTTCTGAGCTACACCCTTCTTACCATCCAGCATGATGTTGTTGATAAGCTTGGTAACAACCTTATTGTTGTATATTGGGTCCGCTAATACATCTCTTTTTTGAGTATGTCCTTTACGTGGCACGGTCCTTCCCTCCTTAATCATTATTTTCCGGACAACCGGAGATTAAATCATCGGTACTCACATGTGTCTCTCTATGGAAATCGCATAGCATGTGCTCGTGGCTTAAGGGACCAATCTATGCCCGGGAGTGCCGGGCTGTTTAATCCGCAACCTACGATTAATCATAGTTCTGTTTGTGATACGATTTAACTTTGTAGTTTTTGGGTTGTTCTTCACTGCTTCGCATCGAAGAACAAAAGTTCTCACTAAGTTCATAACACATTTCATGCGTTATTCACTAAGCGATCACTTTTTTGCGTCTTTTGGTCTCTTTGCGCCGTACTTGGAACGTGCCTGTCTTCTCTTGGCAACTCCCGCGGTATCAAGCGTACCTCTGATGATGTGGTATCTTGTACCAGGCAGGTCCTTTACTCTTCCTCCACGGATCATAACTACGCTATGCTCCTGCAGGTTGTGTCCTTCACCCGGAATGTAGCTTGTTACTTCGATTCCATTAGACAGACGTACTCTGGCAATCTTCCTCAGAGCAGAATTCGGCTTCTTCGGTGTCGCTGTCTTAACTGCTGTACACACACCTCTCTTCTGCGGTGCAGATGCGTCTGTCGCGCGCTTCTTCAGAGAATTGTATCCCTTCTGAAGTGCAGGTGCTGTAGATTTCTTCTCAGAAGTCTGACGTCCTTTTCTAACTAACTGGTTAAATGTTGGCATTTCTTTTCACCTCCTACAATAAAATAAGTTACTGGTTCAACATCAATATGTCTACACGCGCACAAAAAACAATGCGTTTTCATGCACGCCAGATTATTCTAGTATGTTTTATGATAAATGTCAAGGATTTTTATAACATATTGTGTCATTTCCCTCGATTGTAAAAATCTCCATAGCATCTTTGTATTGTCTGTATTCCTCCGTCAATATCGTCGTCTCATATCCCGACTCAGTCCAGTTCAAATCATATACGCTCTCTCCGCCTAACCTAAGCCACCCTCGATATAAATAAGAATCCGTATTCCAGACAATCTTTGTCAGTTTCTTCCCCTTTTCAACCGTCAGACTATCTTTATGAAGCCTCTCTTCTTCAATGTCATCGCTGTCAGTCAGAATGCTTTCCAGCGCCGGGTTCAAATCCATTGCCGCCATTCGTTCATAATCAAAATATTCGTTGGCAAAGGTATATTCGGCAACTTCAAATACTACGCACTCCGGTTTGAAGATATTAAAATAATACGGAAAATCTATTACATTCTGATAATCATGCACAAAAATATATTCGCCAAACCCGTTTTCCAGATATTTATATCCATAGATATTCAGATAACTCCCCTGAAAAACTAAAGCTCTTGGCGCTCCTTCTTCCAAACGCTCCTGATTCATATAATACTCAAATGCATCATAGTTTTCATTCAATGAAAGTTCTTGTTTATATTCCTCCGTCAAACTGTCGCATGACATATTGACCCAAATGCTTGGAACCGTCTCCTCAATCGGAAATTCCGAGACAGGCAGCGTCGGCTCCAGTATCTCATCATAGACTATATCTTCCTCGCCATTGACATGCACCTGCGGAATCTTTTCCTGCATTGCGGCAAGAATCTGATTTGTTCCATATAAAGCTCCCAAATCATTCCAATGATTAGCGTCATATTTTTTATTAAATACCGTTTCACCTTCCGCCGTTTTTTCCTTCAAAATCACCGTATTGTCGATATAGTTCACTCCTCTTACATCCAGCGCTCTCAAAAATAAATCCACCCATTCTCGGTCATAATTCTCTCCTTCTGGAAGATATTGTGTTAAAATCGCGGGCTTGGCAGGTTCAAAAACAAACAAAAAAGGTACGTTTCTTTCCGTACAATAATCCTGAATCTTCAGAACCATATCTGCAAATACTTCATGATATTCACTATAACCTGAATATACGCTTCGTCCAGCGCCAAAAACATACCCTTCCTTTCCGTAAACGTAAGATGGATGAACCATTTTTTCAAAAATCCTGTCATTTAAAATAGTATAAGATAAAATCATCTCATCGCGCAGCCCAATACGATCGCTCACATAATTTTCAATATTTTCTGTTAATCTTTTCTCTTTCCCTTCTTCAGATTCCTCTTCCTCATAATTTTCTTCATTATACTCCCTCTTTTTTACCGAAAATGGGTTTTTCGCCAGTTCACGATTGTCAATGACAGAGACGGCATTTTCTTCAAAATTAAATGTCAGGATTGGAATTAGGATAATCAGGGCAAAGCATATGACAGTTATTACTTTCAATCTCCTCATAGCGAATATCTCCTTAATACTGAAAATAAATAAATGGACTATAGGTAGAGTTAATCATAAAAAGAATCGCCAGCACAAAAACGACAAACAGCACAGCTTCCTGTAGAATAAATCCCATTTTACAATTTGAAAACCTTCGATACCATTCTCGTATGTTTTCTCCGCCAAGTGCAAAAGAACCTACAGCACCGATAATCGCCAATGTAAGAATCTCTTTATCGAAATAATACTTCCATGACCAATATACGGTGTCAACCTGAAGTCTGCCAAACATGAGCTTCAACCAATCCCACAATTCTTCAAAATCCGGAAATCTAAAAAACTGCCAGCAGAAAAAAGTGATTCCCATTGTAACAAACCATTTCAATATCCTCGGCTGCTTTTGATAGAATTTCTTATTCCTTACCACACGTTCCAGTATAACCATAGCTCCATTTATTCCGCCCCAGAGAATATAATTCCATCCAGCTCCATGCCAGATTCCAGTCAAAGCAAATACTACCGCAACATTCCGTATCGCCTTCCGTTCACCTCTCCTGCTTCCTCCAAGGGGAAAATAAACATATTCCCGAAACCATTTACCCAAAGAAATATGCCAACGCCGCCAAAATTCCGAAATGGAGCTGGAACGATATGGAAAGTCAAAGTTTTCCTGAAATTCAAATCCCAATAACCTGGCCAGTCCAATTGCAATGTCTGAATAACCGGAAAAATCATAATAAATCTCCAGCATATACAAAAAAGCCATTCCCCACCCGGTAATAATATCTGTCTCACCGGCCGTCACGTTACTGATACAACTGCCAAACTGGTCTGCCAAAATCAGTTTTTTTGCAAACCCAATCATAATCCGATTCAGCCCCGATACAAATCTCTCCAAAGTTATTATTCGATCGTCAAATTTGGCAGAAAATTCCTTCCACAATACAATTGGTCCTGAAATAACCTTTGGGAAAAACGACAAATATAGCGCACAATCAATAAAAGTTCCGCTCGGCGCATCACCACGGTAAATATCAGCCAAATAAGAAATTGCAGAAAAGGTAATGAAAGAAATACCGAGAGGCGCCATAACAGTCTCTTTTGCCAAATTATCTCTAAATAAAAAATTCCATATCTCTGCCCATAGCGGCATATATTTGAAATGTATGAAACAAAACAATATCATCAATATCGCAAACGCCAAAAGAAACACCGACAATGATATCTTTCTGCATAACCTGTTTTCTTCTTCCGTCTGTTCGTATACCTGTATATAGCGATTACGATTATTACTAATCCAACAACCTGCTGACCAGACACCAAGTATATAAATGATAAGTTTTAAAACATCATCGAAGCAAGCCCACATGTAAAAAAGCATGCTCAACGCTATCAAGGTTAAATCTTTTACGCGGAAATTTATAAAAACTGAAGAAAACGTCCTTCTTTTCTCCAGAAAATCTACAATAAAATAAATGGATATTATAATAGGGAAATATACAAAAATAAAAATTGGCGTGGTAAAATTCATGACGTTCTCTCTTCCATAAAATAGACACAAAAACACACTTAAACATTTTTCCAAATAAATAAAAATCCATACCAGTACGATATATGGATTTTTACTATCATTTTGTATCAGACAGGCACATTATATTACACATATCGACAAATATCAACTTCTATTTTACAAAACAAACTGGTGTAACAGTTGCTTTATCTCCCTTTCTGT
>OFGX01000953.1_pt1 | contig 19194 bp, 19 predicted proteins | sample 1521831 | NCBI WGS metagenome assembly OFGX01 (sample SAMEA3504080, study PRJEB24116) | mouse gut metagenome | biome: mouse gut; feature: mouse-associated habitat; material: faeces | place: Denmark | collected 2011 | reverse complement strand
CTCTGCAGCGCTGCAAGTTTGATATCCCGTTGCTTGCAGCGGGGGCTTTGATTCAGGAGGTGGGTACATGTTGCTGGTGAGCTTGATTGTGGGGATCGCGATATGTTTCGGAGTGCCGATCGCGGGTCTGGTGCTCCTGATGCGAAAGCGCAGGGGCGCCGGGAAAGCCTTTGCCTTGGGGGCAGCGGCGTTCGTGGTGAGCCAACTGCTGATTCGCATACCTGTCCTGCAGTTGGTGCTGCCGAACTTCGGATGGTTTGCGGTGATGCAGCTATATCCCTGGAGATACGGCCTGTTCCTGGGGCTGACGGCGGGGCTGGCGGAGGAGACGGCCCGGTGGATCGCCGCCAGGTATCTTCTGAAGGGGAAAGATACCATGGAGCACGGCCTCGGCGGCATAGAGGCCATGCTGCTGGTGGGCCTCAATATGATTGCCGGTGTGGTGATGGCGCTGGCGGGACAGGCAGAGCTGCTCGGGGCGACAGGGGCAAGCGTCCTGGTGTCCGGGGCGGAGCGGCTCTCTGCCATGGCCTTCCATGTGGGTGCGTCGCTGCTTGTCATGTACGGCGTGCGGACGGGCAGAAGCACCCTGTATTGGGCGCTGGCGGTGATATTGCACGGAGTGTTGGACGCTGCGGTGGTGATACTGCCGGCTGTATTCGGCGTGGGCGTCCTGGGGATTGAGCTTTGGGCGGCTGCGCTGGGCGGCCTGACACTGGCGGCGGGAATCTGCGCCTGCCGGAGAAAGGGTGCTTAAGGCGTGTGCATAAATAAATAAGCGTCCGGGATAGGAAGTCCGGACAGAAGGAGGACAAATATGAGGACAAATAGGAAGACGGAGATGACTGCAAAGAAGAAAGGAAACCTTGGCCGCATCCTCGGGAAGGGCATTTCCATGGCCCTTATCATGGCCGCGTCAATGCTCCTGCTGATGGGCTGCAGCGGCACGAAGCTTTCCGGCGACTTCGATGAGGAGAAGGTGAAAGCTGCGGCTCATGAGGCCATCGACCATCTGACGGCCGGAGAGTACGAGGAATGCGTGGCGCTCATGGGCGAAGAGATGCAGGCCGCCCTATCGGCGGAGGTCCTGGCCGCCAATATGGAGACCATCACCGGGCAGAAGGGAGCCTTTCAGGAGTACAAGAGCAGCTCTGTGGTGGGCCAGAAGGATAAGGACGGCGCGGAATGCGCGGTGGCCGTAATCGTGGCTGCCTTCGAAAAGGGAACTGCCACATTTACCGTGAGCTATAATAAAGAGATGGAGATGATTGGATTCTGGATAAAATAGGTACGTTTTTTTGATATTGAAATGTGAATAAAAAAATGATACAATAGATAACACTAAATAGATGGGGGCAGCGTATGATTTATACTGCTTAACGATTTCACTTGCCGTGAAATCAGACTGCATAACGCTGACTGGTTCAATTGCATGATTACATTAGACAGTATTCAGCGTTATGCAGTATAAGTATATGAAGGTTAGTATGGACATGAGGGAGTGGTGCAGATGTGCTTTTACATTGGAATTGAAGACTTGGCAGCAAATGCGATGATTGAGATGCTCAAAAAGGACGGGCGGCGATTCCTTACTTACAATGAAATTGAAATGTACGGTGCAGAAGTAGTCCAGATTTTAAGAGAGAACGGAGAGAAAGCTGTTCTTATATTGTCAAGGGAAAACACGGATGCGCTTTTCAGAAATTACTCTGAATTTTTTGAAGAAATGGAACAGAACGGAAAAAGAGGGATTAAGTTAACGGATGATAAAGAAGTGGAAGATTTAATCCAGCAGTTTAGAGGATATCTGGCTTTAGATGTATTGCTGGCATTTATGAATCAGCGTTCCGTAAATGTATTGGGAGCATATTCATGAAGGACTGTAAAAGAGTGAAAGATCCAATCTATGGCTATATAAAGATTCCTGCCATCTATATGACGGACATAGTACACATCCAGTCGTATTATACGAAGCATACATACTCCAACACATTATGGGATACCTCAGCGAGAAAATGGACGATGGCGATAAAACATTGTTTTCTCTGGAATCATTGAGCAAAAGGGGGCAGCGGTTTGGAAATGGTTTATCCGTTTGTCTGTTATGTGATGACGACATTATCTATTTGATGAAAAATCCCTTCTACAGTCAATTATCGGAAGAGTTTTTTGAACGCAGGATAAGAAGGCATCCTGTTTGGAAATCAGAGGCCGAGTATAAAGCTTTTGTGTTGGACATGGCTTCTGGGGGAAGTTTGCTGGAGAAGTTTGAACAGGCAATGAGCGTCACGGCGAAATATTTAATCAAAAGTACTGATTCCTGGGTAATAGATGATGCATTGATTGGCAAGCTTGAAAAAGAAAAGGAAACCCTGCTTGCCACTGATATGGATTCGGAGACCAAAAAGGTTCAATTAGAAAATAAGGAGATGATTTTAAAGGTAGTCCATTCTCTGGAAGGTTATGCAACCGAAAAAGGGATTAGCTGTAATTTTGTTATATTGATGGCATCGCAGTTTAACAGTGGATTCGGGAAACCTGATTTCTCAGCGACGAATATTGCTTTTCAGACAAAGGATGGGGAAAAGGTCGCGGCTGTAGGGAAAATAGTATCTGCCATAGAAGCCAAGGAGAAAGACAGGGATAATTTCTTTTACCTTTTTTATAAGCGCAGCATGGATGTAGACGACTATGATATAGACAATCAAGAGATTTGCAAGAAACTTTTTAAGGATGTTGTTTTTTAGAAAAAGGTTGCTCGTAGCAGAGCAGCCCTTTTTAGTGGAAACAGCCAGGCAGAAGCCGGACGGATGTCTGCATACCGCCGAAACGCACTCCAAACGTTACATCCGGCAACCGCAAATCCCTTCTCATACGCGCACTTCCGCATTACAATAATCGTATACCAATGGAAAAGCGGGAGGGCGCCATGGGGCTGTGGAGAAAAATATTCATTCTTTCCTTTCGGGAGAAATCCGTATATCGGTTCGACTATCTGGCAGGCACCTTATTTTCTTTCCTGTACATAATCCTGAAGATATATATATGGAAGGGCGTGTACGCGGGCAGCGGCGGAGCGGTAAGGGGCGTCCTGCTGAGCGACATGGTTGCCTACAGCGTCCTGGCGGGCTTTACCGGAGGCATCACAAAGACCTCTGTCATGGGCGAGTTCAACGACAGTGTGTGCAGCGGCACCATTTCCTCGGAGCTCCTGCTTCCCGTGGGGCTGAAGAAATACCTCTTCACCCGCTCCCTGGCCCGGAACATGTTCCAGACCGTCTACGGGATCCTGCCGTCCGTGCTGATGGCCATGCTGCTCTTCGGCATCCACGTACGGATCCGGTATCCCAACCTGATTCTGTACCTGCTCGCCGCCGCCATGGGGAAGTATATATGCAGGAGGATCGTCGTCCTGGCAAAAGGGGCTGTCCTGTTCGATGGCAGCATGGAAGAATTCCGGCGGACATACGCGAGAGAAGAGGGCATGGACATGGAAGACATGGTGCGGGACATCTATGAGGAGGTAGAGATATGACCACAGGTGAAAAACTGGCAGCGCTGCGGAAAAAGAAAGGCATCACCCAGGAGCATTTGGCGGAGCTGCTGCAGGTCTCCCGCCAGTCCGTGTCCCGCTGGGAGATGGACGTGGCCTTTCCCGAGACGGAGAAGCTGATTAAACTGGCCAGGCTCCTGGAATGCAGCATCGACTTTCTGCTGAACGAGAATCTGGAGGAGGATGCCGGGGACAGGAGGACGCCCCCGGAAATTTCTCCGGAGAGCGCAGCCCGCTTCATCCGGGAATGCGGGTACTTCTTCCTGGCCACCTCTGCGGAGGGCAGGCCCAGGCTGCGGCCCATGGGAATGATCCACGCCGATGACAGGGCCCTGTATCTGGTGACGGATAAACGGAAAAGCGTCTATGGGGATCTGACGGGGAATCCCCTGGTGGAGCTTGCAAGCTACAATCTCTATACCAGACAGTGGATCCGCATAAGCGGCCGGGTGAGGGCGGAGGCTTCCCGTGAAGTCCAGGAGGCCATGCTGGAGATGTATCCCATGATCCGGCAGGAGTATATCCGGCAGGACGATATGTTCTTCGTGATTTTCCGGCTGGATGTGGAAGCTGTCTCCATCAATTAGGCAGACCGTACAGAAGGCCGGACAGCGCCGGGAAATCTGTCATCACAGACCCATACAGACAGACCTGGGCAACGAAAGCAGACAAACACAGACAAAACGAAAAGAGGAAAAGAGCATGAAAAGAAAATCCATCGGAGCCAGACATGAAATGATTGTGCAGCCCACCTTTATCATCGGCACCTTCAACCAGGACGGCACGCCTGATTTCGCCCCCATCACCTGGGTGAGCAAGACCTGTGAGGAGGGCGACACCTGCCTGATCGTCATCAGCATGTACGGCACAAAGCAGACCAAGCAGAATGTCCTGCGGACCGGGCAGCTCACCGTCAACCTGGCCACCACGGGCATGCTCCCCCTGGTGGACTATTTCGGCCAGACCTCCGGGAAGGAAGGGCTCAAGGACGCCCTCCCCTATGCCTGGGGCAGGGCCCTCTGGGTGGAGGCCCCCACCCTGGACGAAAGCCCCTGGGTCTGCGAGTGCCAGGTGGCCAGCCAGGTCGCCACAGGGGAGTCGGACACCTTTTTCTGCAGGATCAGGGATGTGCAGGTGGACGAGGAGATTGATGTGGAGGGCTGGGGAGTGGACCTGACGGCCTTCGACGCGGTGATTTATTCGGGCTATTACCATTCCCTGGGGAAGTACCTGGGGGCCATCGGGGATTTCTATCAAAAATAGCCTTTCCGCGCTGCCTCTGCCAGGAAGCCCTTGCCGGAAATCCGTTGGGATACGATATAGTCAAAAGCATATAGATAGATAGTATAATATATATTTGACTATATGGCTGACATTATGTATGATAAGGCAAATAGTGAAACTGTTGCTGAGCAGAGTCGTGCAGGAGGGAAAGATGAATCGGTTGAAATGTGCAGACAGAATGCAGAACGTGCATTCGGATATCAGAGGGCCTCTGTTTGTGGAGGCGATGGAAATGCAGGCCAGGGGAATCGAGGTGCTGCGGCTGAATACCGGGAACCCGGCGACCTTTGGGTTCGGGCTGCCGGACAGCATCGCGCAGGCCCTGGTGGGGCAGGAGGAAAAGGGAGTGGGGTACTGTGATTTCAAGGGCATGCCCCAGGCCAGGGAAGCCATCTGCGCATATGAGCGGAAGAAGGGGATCCAGGGCATCACGCCGGAGGATGTCTTCATCGGAAACGGAGTCAGCGAGGTGGTCTCTTTCGCGCTGATGCCGCTGCTGAACCCGGGGGACGAAGTGCTGGTCCCCACGCCGAACTATTCCCTCTGGAGCAATTCCGTATACCTGGCGGGGGGCAGGCCCGTTTTCTATGTATGCGACGAAAAGGCGCACTGGTGCCCGGACGCCGGGGATATCCGCGCCAAAATAACGGACAGGACAAAGGCAATCGTGCTGATCAACCCCAACAACCCCACGGGAGTGCTGTACCCGGCGGAGATTCTGTCCCAGGTGGCGGAAATCGCGCGGGAGAAGGATCTGCTGGTATTTTCCGATGAAATCTATGACCGGCTGGTCATGGACGGGCTGGAGCACACTTCCTTCGCGTCCCTGGCCCCGGATCTGCCGGTGGTGACCATGAACGGCCTCTCCAAGTCCCACTGCCTCTGCGGATACCGCTGCGGCTGGATGGTCATCAGCGGGCCGGAGCATCTGACAGAGGAGTACAGACAGGGAATCGTGCAGTTGACCTCCATGCGCCTCTGCTCCAACACCCTGGCGCAGCTGGTCATCCCGGCGGCGCTGGAGGATATGGAGACCCCGTCGTCGATGGTCAGGCCCGGAGGCCGCATCTATGAGCAGAGGCAGGCCACGGTGGATGAACTGGAGAAGATAGACGGCCTGACCTTCGTCAAAAATGACGCCGCCTTCTATCTGTTCCCTAAGCTGGATATACAGAAGTTCCACATTACGGACGACAGGAAGTTCGCCAGGGACCTGCTGCACGCCACGAATATCCTGCTGGTGCCCGGCAGCGGCTTCGACTGGCCGGAGCCGGACCATTTCAGGATCGTCATGCTGCCTGAGGCAAAGGAGCTGCACAGCGCCATGGGGAAGATGGGCGCTTTCCTGGACGGCTACAGGCAGGACTAGTACACCGGGTACGAGGGAGAGGATGAGATGAGACAGCGGGAAAATATGAAAAGTACCTTACAGAAATACGTCACAATCGTCTTCGGAGTGGTGCTGGTGGCATTTGCAATCAGTGTGTTCTACACGCCGAACAAAATCGTCAGCGGAGGAGTATCCGGTGTTTCGACTATTTTTTATCACATGCTGGGGGTCCAGCCGGGACTCTCTTTTGCGGTCATCAATATCCTGTTGCTTGCGCTGGCATGGAAATTCCTGGGGTTCGTCTTCGTCAAGGATACCATACTGGGGGCGGCGCTGCTCTCTCTGTTCGTGCAGCTGTTCAGCTATCTGCCGCCTTTGACGACGGATGTCTTCCTGGCCTCCATCTTCGGGGCCGTTTTCTACGGGGCGGGCGTGGGCCTGGCCTTGATAGAGGGCGCGTCCACCGGCGGCACGGACATCCTGAGCAGGCTCGTGCAGAAAGCCTTTCCCCATGTGAAGATCGGGAGCATTCTGATGCTGGTGGACGCGCTGGTGATCCTGCTGTCGCTGATCGTCTTTAAGACGATCAACCTGGCGCTGTACGGCATACTGGCGCTTTTTGTGGCGTCCTTCTCCATCAACCTGCTGATCAGCAAGCTGAATGTGTCGAAGCTGGCCTTTGTGGTGACGGACAAGGGGGAGGAGATATCGAAATTCCTGGTATCGCATTCCCCCAGAGGCGTCACGATTATCGAATCCGTGGGCGCGTACACTATGGAGAAAAACGAAGTGCTGCTGTGCGCGCTGAAGGAGAACGAGCTTCCCCGGTTCCAGGAGGAGATACTGAGGATAGACGGTAAAGCGTTCATCATTTATTCGGAGTCCACAACGATTGTGGGGAACGGGTTCCGGGTGTTCAAATAGCGGGGGATAATCCGCTATTGGGCGGCCTCCTGCTGATAGGGCTGACAGGGCAGCGCGACACAGGCTTGGGAGGAAGAACTTTTTGTAAAAAACTGAAATAGGTTGACATGAAAAACGATTCTTTATATAATACTAACAAGAGATGAGAGAACTCATCTTGGTGTGCTGACACCATAATAATCTGACAGTTAAGCCAGTACGAAGGCTGGCAAGTTGGGGAGCAACGGAAAAACTCCACAAGAAAGCCATATATGGTAGGATGGCAAGTTGGCAGACAACAGAAAAATCAGCATGATTACGACAGAAAAAGGTTGCTCATAGAAGAGCAGCCTTTTTTGTTGGATGAGGGAATGGATATGAAAAAATACGATGAGAAATCAGCACTGCCTGTTATTCTTCAAGCTGCAAAAGATTATGAGGCAAAAACTGTGCGATCAACTGTATATGCCTTAAAAGCACTCCAAACATTACATGGGAGTCCGATATTCCACATCCGGCTATATTCTGGTCTCTGCCCCCAAAGACAGAGGGAGAAAAATGCCCATAACATCGGCATGGCATCCGGCCAGCGCTCTAAACCACTGCATCCCGCATAAATACTGGATATGCAGTGGTTTATCGCTTTCGCAGCTATAGACAGGATTTTGCCATATGCGGGGGGCAATGCAGTCCTGGGAAGAATCTCCCACAGCCTCCCGCCATTATCCCGGCAAAAGAACTTCAACCCGGCAGCACGCTGCGCTTCAGGCTGCTGTAGGCCGTCAGGATATACACCAGATAGATCAGGAAGAACAGCCCAAGCGTCACCCCCAGTATCCCGGCCAACTGCCAGTCTCCGCTAATGGCTCCCGGCTCAAAGGAATGCCCCATGGCCACGAGCAGGGGGATGCTGATCAGCAAAGGCGGCACCGCGGGCATGGCATAGTACACCGCCAACTGCCTGCGCAGCGTCCGGGCCATCTCCCGCCTGTCCATGCCCAGCTTCTCCAGCAGACCGAACTGCCGGGCCAACCGCGGCCCCTGGCTGAGCTGCTGCACGGTGAGGATGGTGGCGGACACAAGGGTCAGCACCAGCGCCAGATAGAAAAGAGGAAAGATCGTGGTGGCCGACACGGAGGCATATTCCCGGGCCACAGCGTCCTTTGCCAGCAGGAAATAGGAATCCCGCGCATGTCCCTGACCGGAATCCTCCCCCGCACCGTCATGGATGTCCCGCAGCCTGTCGTAATCCGCCTCGCTCAAAGGCTCCAGGGTCATGGCCGCATAGACGCTGTGGCTCACCGGGCGGGAAGAGAGGAATTCGTCCGGCACCACCAGCAGGAACCCCCGCCCATTGCCGTCCCACAGCTTCTGGGAGAAGGATTCCGTATAGATTGCGCCCGGGGACAGGGTAGCTCCGCCCACGCTGACACTGGTGTCATAATCTTCCAGGGCATCCTCCAGATATGCCATGCAATGGATGATATACCGCCCCGGCTCCGCAGGCGCTTCCGGATAGCCCAGCATGGCCCGGAGTGCGGCATAATCGCTGTAGGCCATGAGGGGGTCGTAAGCGTAGTAGGCATAATAGTCCGTGCGTTCCAGAAGGTAATCCGTCATCTGCCGGGTCTCTCCCTGATAGAGCCGGTATTGCCTGGAACCGCGCAGGGGAATGTTTTCCTCAATATAGTCCAGATAGGGCCCGAAATCCGCAGGTTCCCCGTCCGTGGTGCCGATGAAGATGTCGCAGCAGGTAGTCCCCTCCACCCGGCTCTGGAACAGGACGCCGAAGAGCATGCCTGTGCCCTCGCTGACGATAGTGCCCGTGAACAGCAGAGAAATCGTGGCCATGGTCATTCCCATAGTGCCCAGCTTGAAAGAAAGGGTGCGGAACACCAGCAGCGTATGGGTGCCGTACTTCTTCCCGGGCCTGGCATTGAAATAGGCCGGTACACCGGAGGAAAAGCTTAAGAAGAAGCCGTACAGGAAGAATATCACAAGGGCCGCGCCCATGATGCCCATGAGGAGGCTTCCGCTCAGCAGCAGCAGAGTCCCCAGAATGCCGCTGGCGATGGAAACGGTGAAGGCACGCCGTCGTCCGCGGCTGCTTTGGATGGCCTCTTCCTCTCCCCGTCTGTCATAGGACAACAGCTCACAGATCTGCATCCTGCGCAGGCGCTTCCCGCAGCTGCGCAGTGCCAGCAGATAGATTACGGCAAAGTAGGCAATCGTCAGCGCTACGGCCTTGGGCGAGGCGGAAAGGCGGAAAGTATAGGGCATATGGAACAGGGACAGGGTGACGGCCCGCAGTATCTGGAAGAACAGGCCGCCCAGCAACAGCCCCACAGACAGGGCTGCAGCCCCCGTCGCCAGATTCTCCAGGAAGAACAGCCGTGCCACCTGACCGTTCTCCAGGCCGATGAGAATATAAGTGCCAAGCTCCCTGCTCCGCCTGGAGAGCATGAAATTCATGATATAGCGGATCAGCCACCCCATGATGGCGATGACAACGGCGCTCACCAGGACGGTGATAAGCGGCAGGCTGCTCATAAAGGAGGACAGGGCCTGCAGCTCCTGGGAGAACACCAGCCCGTTGAAAGCATGGATTAAAGCGGCGGACAGGATGACTGTGACAAAGTAGACCAGATAGTCCCTGGCCTGCCTCCTGGCATTCCGCAGGGAAAGCTTACATAACGTCACGGATATCACCTCCCAGCAGACCCAGCACATCCAGGATTTCATGATAGACCGCGGCCCTTGCCCGCTTCCCCCGAAGCAGCTCGTTGAACAGCCGCCCGTCCTTCAGGAACAGCACCCGGGAGGCATAGCTGGCGCTGTATGCGTCATGGGTCACCATGAGGATGGTGGCCCTCATCTCACGGTTCATCTTCGCCATGATCTCCAGCAGGTTCTTGGAGGCCCTGGAATCCAGGGCGCCCGTGGGCTCGTCCGCCAGTATCAGGGACTGCCCCGCCACCATGGCCCTGGCGCAGGCCGCCCGCTGCTTCTGGCCGCCGGAGACCTGGGTGGGGAATTTCTCCAGGATATCGTCGATTCCCAGACGCATGGCCACATCCTGCACCCTGTCCCTTACCAGGTTGGGATCCATGTGGTTGATGGTCAGGGCCAGGCCGATGTTCTCTTCCAAAGTCAGGGTGTCCAGCAGGTTGAAATCCTGGAAGACGAAGCCCAGCCTCTCCCGCCGGAAGCGGGCCAGCTCCTGCTGGGGGAGCTCGGAGATATCCTGTCCGTTCAGCAGGATATGGCCCGCGCTGACCGTGTCTATGGTGGAGATGCAGTTCAGGAGCGTGGTCTTGCCGCTGCCGGAAGCCCCCATGATGGCGATGAACTCCCCCTCCGCCACATCGAAGCTGACCCGGTCCAGGGCTTTGGTCACATTGTTCCTGCTTCCGTAATACTTCTCGATTGCCTGTACTTGCAGCATGTGTTTTTTCGATAACGTCCAAGCGCCTCGTCGGGACGACGTTTCGGGACGTTACAGCCTCCTTTCTTAGGTCATTTCTGATAAAAAAATCATACACTACCGCCGGGGAAAATGGTATCGAAGAGATATTCATTTAGGTTACAGATTTGTAAGAAAAGGAGAGACGGGCGAAAGTCAGGGCAGCGTCTCCCTGGCGGGAAAGGTAAGGATCACAGCGGTGCCCTGCCCCTCCAGGGACCGGGCCTCCAGGCGGATTTCCAGCATGGCGGCCAGCTTCCGGCACAGATACAGGCCCATGCCTGTGGAGCCGCCCCGGGCGCGTCCGTTGCTGCCTGTGAAGCCCCTGTCAAAGATGCGGGGCAGCTCCTGGGCCGGGATGCCCAGCCCATTGTCGCTGACCGTGAGCTGCACCTGGCGGCCCAGGGGCTTTGCGGCCAAAACGATCACAGGCTCCGGATTCCGGTAGCGGACGGCATTCTGCAATAGCTGTCCCAGCAGAAAACACGCCCATTTCCCATCGGTATACACCATCTGCTCCAGGCCCTGGGTCTCGATGCGCACGCCGCTCTGGATCAGCAGGGAGCGGTGCTGTTCAATGGCCTCCGCGGCGATGGCCTCCAACGAAGACTGACGGATGAGGAAATCCTGTTCCGGACTTTCCGCCCGGGCGTAGAACAGGGCCCGCTCCACATGGTTTTCTATTTGCGACAGCTCTGTAATCAGTTTCCGGCGCAGGACACTGTCAGCGCCCCGGCAGATCAGCCGCGCCGCCGTGATGGGAGTCTTGATTTCGTGCACCCAGCTCTCGATATATTCCCGGTACTCCCGCTGGGCAGCCCGGGCGTCGGAGACCGCTTCGACAGCCCCCTTGCCCGCCCGGCGCATCAGCCCAAAGAGCGCCCGCTCCCGGACGGTCTCCGGCCTGGGGAGGCATTCCGCGAACAGGTGCTTCTGATCCAGCCCCTCCAGGATGGCTTCCAGCTCCAGGAGCCGCCCCCTGCATTTCAGGAAGTCGACGGCCTGCATCGCCAGAAAGAGAATGGCCCACACAAGCCCCAGGATCGCCAGGATGCCGGGCTGGGTGCCCGTAAGGGACAGAAAGAGGATGGAACCCGCCCCGGCCGCAAGAAGCAGGACCAGCCGCCCCAGCCTGTCCCACAGAAATTCGCCCAATGTCATATCCGTACCTCCCCGGGAAATCTTCATTCCGTTCACACCTGATACCCCAGCCCCCGTCTTGTCCTAATGTAGTCCGGCAGCTTCAGCCCCTCCAGCTTCCCGCGCAGCCGGGTCATATTGACGCTCAGGGTGTTATCGTCTATATAGATATGGTCATCCCATAATGCGTCAATCAGGTCCGCCCGGGAGACGATTTCGCCGGGGCGCTGCATCAGGTAAGCCAGAATCCGCAGCTCATTGCGGGTGAGCTCCACCGCCGCCCCGCCTGCGGAGGCGATTCCCCGGGACAGGCTCACGGTCAGCCCTTTCGCCTCCAGCCTGTCGGGCTCCTGCCGGGCCCGGCGCAGCACGGTATTGATCCGGGCCAGCAGTACGGGGATGTGGTAAGGCTTTGTGATATAATCGTCTCCCCCCAGGTTCAGGGCCTGCAGCTCGTCCATGGCGGAGTCCCTGCTGGTGAGGAAGATGACGGGCACATCGGAACCCCTTCGGATTTCCATGCACAAAGTAAAGCCGTCCTTCCCCGGCAGCCCCAGGTCGAGCAGCGCCAGATGGGGCCCGAAATCCCGCAGCTGCCCGGCGACATCCGTGAAATCCGTCACCGCCAGCACCTGATGCCCCTCATTCTCCAGCAGCAGCGTCAGCTCCTCCCGGGTGGACGGATCGTCTTCTATGATCATGATTTTATGCATAACCTGAGCGCCTGCCTTTCCTTATGGTTCCATTTCCTGCCTGCTTTCGGCCATATCTTTTTTGACTCCCATTTTATCACGCAATCAATGGCACATCAACAGAAATGTAACGGAAACCCCTGCCGATGAGGAATCCCATATGGGCAACCTGAGGTTGCATAAAGGCACTGTGGCGTTGGTGGTAAAAGCCCCTGTTATTCTGTATAATGGAATCCTGTAAAGAATCCGGGAGAGGGGGTGAGGCAATGAAATTGTCAGAAAAAATCGTGGAATTAAGAAAAATAAATGGAATGACCCAGGAAGAGCTGGCTTCCATATGCAATGTGAGCAGGCAGTCCATATCCAAATGGGAAGCGGACATCGCCCTGCCGGAAACGGAAAAGCTCTTGACGCTGGGAAAGACTTTCCATGTGTCCATGGATATTTTATTGAAAGATGAGCTGGAATTGGGGGCAGTGAAAGCGGTCCATATCTGCGGCAGGAATGCGGTCCGGGAGAAGAAACGGCAACGATATGAGGGCATCCTGATTAAGGAAAGCGTGGCGGATGACGCTGTCATCGACATTATGAACGTCCATAAAATCGAACTGTGGGACACCGGGGGAAACCCAAAATACTGGACCGCACTGTTCTTCACAAGTGACGATGCCGATTTTCCGGAGCGGATTTCCGAGGCCATGTCAGCCGGTTCCCATAGCGGAAGCTGGTTTGTTGATTTCAAAGCGGGTAATGAGAAATATATCGTTTTTAAGGATAAGATTCTACGATACAAAATAGGAAACCAGGCGGAAAAAGAGCATGTATGCGCTGAGTGCCGGAAAATGGGCGTGTCAGACGCACAGATGAACTGGCCGGAATAGGAGGACGATATGAGAGTATTACTGACATCAGCAGGTCTGGAAACAGAGGAAATCAAAGCGTGTTTCGTGGACATGGCAGGCAAGGACATGGCCTCGGTAAAAGCATTGTTCATACCCACGGCGGCAGTGGACGCAGAAGCGGTAAAAGTGCTGCCCAAATGCATGAATGATTTGTTGAAATGCGGTATTTCAGACAGGAATATCAGGGTGTGCGATCTGCATGAGGGAATGGAAGCCGCGCAGCTACAGCAGTATGACGTGGTATACATATGCGGAGGCAATACGCAATACCTGCTTGAAAGAATCAATGATACGGGATTCAATAAGTCTTTGACGGAGTATATCGATAGGGACGGGCTGGTGATAGGGGTGAGCGCCGGGAGCCTTATTTTTGCCAATAACCTGCCCGACAATCTGGAGCTGATAGATACGAAGCTGGACGTCCATTGCGCGGCCGGAGAAAAAAGGGGGAAGCTGGCCTGGCCGCTGAAGAGCAATGTAAGGCTGACGGACACCTGCGCCCTTTTGATAAGAAATCTTCCGGACGGAATGGAAATTATTGGGGAATCGTGTTATGCTGGACGCATATAGAAAATCAGCCAAGGAGGAAAATCATGTTTGCGAGAAAACTGGAGCCGAAGGAATACTGGCGGGCGGGCCTGAACATGGCGGTGGCTTTCGAGAGCCCTTTCGAATACGGTAAGGAGCTGGAGAAATCCGAAACCGCCAGGGAGAATCCCCTGGAGGACTACTACGGGGCGTTCCCCGGCGAAGGGGAAGCCCCGGTGGCCTCTGTCATCATGAACAAAAAGCAGGTGCGCTTCGACGGCCATGTCCTTAAAATGGGCGGCGTAGGCGGCGTGGCCACCCTTCCGGCCCACCGCCGGGGAGGGGCCGTCAGGGCCTGTATGGAGCTGGCCCTGCGGGATCTGTACAAAGAGGGCTGCGCCCTGTCCCATCTGTACCCCTTCAGCACCGCCTACTATCGGCAGTACGGCTTCGCCCCCGCCGGAAAGACCCTGCGCTGGCGGGTAAAGCTCCGGGATCTGAAGCGCCTGCCGGATGTGGGCGGCAGGGTGCGCCAGCTTCTGCCCGGGGACGACTTAAGCCCATTGACGGAAGTTTACGCGAAAGCCTGTGGGGACACCAACTTCTCCTGCCTGCGGGAGGTCTTCGACAAGGACCTGGAGGGGGAGAAGCCGCTGAAGGACAGGCGCTGGATATTCCTCTGGTCGGATGAAGAGGGCATTCCCGGAGGCTTCCTGATCGGCAGCAGGGTGAAGGACACCCTCCACTGCGTCACCGAATTTTCCGGCAGGGACGCCCTTATCTTCACGGACGCAAAAGCCCTTGTGGGGCTGCTGCATTTCGTGTACGAGGCGTTCATCGCCAATTTCGCGGACATCGAGTTCGGCGTGCCGGACCATATGGACCTGGCCGGGCTGCTGCCGGAGATCAGCGGAATGGACTATAAACCTGTCTTAAACGGGATGGCGCGGGCCGTCAATGCGGAGGCCCTCCTGAAGCTCTGCCGCTGCAGGGGAGAGGGGAGGCTGGCGATAGGGGTCACGGATAAGATAATCCCGGAGAACAACCATACCTTCCTGCTGGACTTCGCCCCGGGCCGGGAGAATCTGGTGGAGCGGACGGAAGGGCCGGCGGACATTGAGATGGACGCGGGGAACCTGGCCGTGCTGCTGGGGGGCTGCCGGGGGGCGGACAGCATCGCCATGACGCCGGACATCAGGGTGAACGCGCCCGGCATAGAGCTCTCCCGGGTCTTCTACCTAAAGCCCTGCCATATACTGGATCTCTTCTGAGTGGATTTTCCGTTTCTCCGGCCCTGATTTCCCCGGGACAGCACTTTCGGTCAAGAAAAAAGGCAGCGGGCGGTGTATCCTGTGATTGTAATTGACACACAGCCAAGGCCCGGGATCTCTGGGGTGCCGTCCACCGGATCGGCGCAAGGATTTCACGGCTTTGGCCGGAGGCGCGAAAGCGGCAGAAAGGCGAGGATATGCATGACAGGACACCCATATTCCGTTCCCTGAACATGATCGAGGAAAGGATCCGGGAGAAGCTCACCGTGGAGGCCCTGGCCCGGGGAGTCCATTTCTCCAAATACCATTACCAGCGCATGTTCCGGGAGGCAGTGGGGGACAGCGTCATGGGGTACGTGACCAGGAGGAAGCTGGCTCTGGCCGCCGGGGAGCTGGCGGATACGGACAGCACTGTGCTGGAGATTGCATTGAGATACGGTTACGATTCCCATGAGGGCTTCACCCGCAGCTTCAAGTCCTGCATGGGGGTGACGCCCGCGGAATACCGGAAGTACCGTCTGCCTGCGAGACCGCGCGAAATGGAAAAGGAGAGAAGCGCTATGATGTATTCAAAGACCACAGACGAAATCATCCGGGAACTGAACGGGCTCATCGTGGAGGCCAGGGAGACGGCGGACTACACCAGGAAGAACATGGGGGCAGGGACGGAGGCCCTGTTCTACGAGGAGTTCTGGGACTTCACCGCAGGCAGGGCACAGGAGCTGGCCGATGGGCTGTCGAAAACGCTGGAGCAGGTCACTGCCCTGGGCCGGCGCCCGGACGGGATATGGGCCCGGTTCCGGATTGTCAAGGCCATGGAGGACGCGGCCTTTGCCGCCGGCGTCACCGCCTTTCAGACAGGGCTGATGATCGCCCGGGCCAGGGAAGGGCAGCGGCAGGCATACCAACATATATGCCTAAGGTACAGCCGCCTGGCGGAGCATGCCCGGCTGAAGGCGGGGAAGGTGGCGGATTTCCTGCAGGAGCTGGCGGGGCTGATCTTCCAGGACATGCGCCGGAACGGGGCGCAGCGCATCCGTGCCGCAGCGGAGGCCGGGCGCGCCGCGGCGGGGAAGCTGCAAGATCCCGGGCTGCCCTACGGCTATATCGCCGACGAGATTGCGGAGATTGCCCGGCGGCTGTCGGATATGCCCCTGGAAGAGGTGACGGTCACGGCGCTGGAGGATTTCCGGTTCCGGCTGGATGCCATCGCCTTTGCCGCCCGGATGGACGTGCTGCGGCAGCCCTCCCACAAGCCTCTGTTCGACGGAATACAGGAATTCCAGAACCGGCTGGACGATTGCGTGGAGTTCCTGCAGAGCCTGTCCCGGGAGGTGGAATGGAAGCCTGAGGGGGAATCTGAAGGAACGCAGGAGGGCTCCACGGAAAGGGGCCCGGTGAAACTGTACGGCGACCTGGCCATGCAGGAGGGCATGCTGCTGTTCTGGCTGAAGGGGGAGATTCAGAAGCTGGGGACGCTTCTGGAGGAGCCCCAAAGAGCCGCGCTGGAAGGTGTCTGCGACAGGATGGCGAAGGCGGTGGAGCTGTGCGGCAATGCCGCCGGGGAGACCGGGCCAGGGGAAATCCTCCGGCTTCTGCAGGCGGCGTATGAGGAGCTGGCCGCCCGGGCCGGGGAGCTCGGCGAATACGGCGGCGCACTGGCCTATATCGCGGAGGAGGTGAAGGGGCCGTTTCCGTATCTGGCGGCTGACAGGTAATATAAGGATGGTGCCATCCACTATGCGATGCCGGTAAAGAATATGGTATATGATGCCCTCCAGTATGCGAAGCAGGTATCCATTGCCGCGGCTTCCCATAAGCGTTCAGGCGATTACAAGGGAGCCGATGGGGACGAGTACCTGTCAGGGTTCATGAAGCAGGACAGGCTCCTGCCTGTAGTGACCCTTGTGGTCTGCTTCAATGCCGAGGAATGGGACGGGCCGATGTCCATCCATGAGATGTTCGGGGAGCAGGACGCCAGGATACTGGCGCTGGTGCCGGACTATAAGATCAACCTGGTCGCCCCGGCGTCCATAAAGGACAGCGACTTTGGGAAATTCCGGACATCCCTGAAAGAAGTGCTGTCCTTCATCAAATATTCACAGGATGCTGACAGGCTTGGGGAGGTCGTGGAGGCAGACGAAGGGTTCCGGCACCTGGGGCGGACCGAAGTTGACGTGCTGAACGCCTGTGTAGGCGCAAATCTGGAGATGGAAAAGGGCAGGGAGGTGATTGATGTGTGTTTGGCTCTGGAGGAAATGAAACGGAGGGCAGCGGAGAAGGAACGCATTGCAGCGGGGAAAGCAGTAGAGGCGGAGCGCGCTGCAGCGGAGAAAAACCGGATTTCCACTTTGCTGAAAAACATCCAGAACCTGATGGAAAAGGCAGGATGGTCTGCTGAGCATTCCATGGATATGCTGGAAGTTTCCGAGGGGGACAGGAAAGCGCTTCAACCGTTTATCGGATAAGCGTATATTTTGGGACGCAGTTATGATATGGGGATGAAACAGAAGGAAAGCCGGCCAGATGCTATGGAAAGATATCTGGCTGGCTTTTTTGGTGCACCCGGCGAGGGCACGTTCTAAAGGGTGAAAGTCCCGAATCCGCCCGGCAGTGGGAAGGATACAGCCGAACACCAAAGTTCTCGCCGTGAGGTTTAAGAGGGCTGAAGGAAGGTACATGAGATGGCAGACTGCCGAAGGGCGGTGGCCTTGGTACTGGACGGTATGCCAGATGGTGTGGAAGGGGAACTGATCATCCCCCTATCCGATTAAAGGCTTTTGTATACCTACGAATCCTTCACGATGCCGTGGCTGGAAAAATACTCCAGCCAGATGACGTCATATTTGCCCAGGAGATGCACCTCATCCCAGGTGTAGTCCGGGTTCAGGTTCCCGGTCTCGTCCGTCACCACCTCGTTGATGTCCAGGTAGAAGATGTTTTCCCCATCAGCCAGGGCGGCGATGCGGTCGTTGCGCTCCTGGATGGCCGGGTTGTTGAAGATCGGGTCGGATTCCGATTTGCTCTGCTCCACGTACATGATGCCGCAGACATAGAGGATGGCGTCCGGCTGCAGCTCCCGCAGATGGTCCACGGCGGCCTCATAGGCTTCCATAAAGGAATCCACAGTGCCTGTGCCCATCTCGTTGATGCCGATTTCCAGATAGATTTTCCCGAAGGAGCGTTTCCGGAGGGCCTCTTCTATGGTAAGGGTCTGGCCGTCCACCTGGGCGGTCTTGGACTGGAACATGCTGTAGACGGTCATGCCGCCCTCGGCGTAGTAGGTCAGATTGTCCCAGCCGGAATAAAGCTCCACCCCGGTGACCCGGGAGTCGCCGATGAACAGGGCATCGTCAAAGTACTCCCGGGGCACTTCCGTGAAGGCATATTGCATTGGCTCTGCCTGGGCTGCGGCATCAGGGTTCTGCTCTGCGCCGGGGGTTGTGTCCGGAACCACGGAGCCCGCATCGTGGGAACTGCCTCCGGGCACAGCCGTGTCGGTGTGCTGAGGACTGCCTGGATTGCTGGCGGCATTGTTTCCTGAACCGGTGGGGGCTGAATCCTGCTGTGGGACGGCAGTACCGGAGGGATTGGCTGAACCGGCAGCTCCTGCGCCCGGCTGTCCTCCGGAGCCGACTGCTTCCGGGCTCTGCTGGTTGCCAGAGCCGCCGGAACCATTGGCCGAACCGGCAGCCCCTGCGTCCTGCTGCCTGCCGGAGACGCTGCCAGAGATAGCCGCTTCCCGCTGGCCCGCAAGGACATCGGGGATTTCCCCGGTATTGGACTGGCTGGAGGCAAGCAGGAGGGAATTATCCTGGGCATCTGCGCCCCCAGGCTCCCAGAACGAATCCCGATGGGCCAGGCCCTGCATCAGCACGGAGATGATGGGCTGTCCCCAGCCGTCCGTATCATATTTTTCAAAAACGCCATGTGCGCTGACGGCGGCTGTAAGGCTGGCACACAGCATGCTGGCTGCCAGTGCGGATAACAACGGTGTGGTATGCTTTCGTGTCCTCATATGTCTACTCCTATGCCCGGTTCCAGGGCGCTGCTTCCAAATATACTGCCGTTTCATCTTATACTGCATAACGCTGAATGCTGCCTAATGTAATCATGCGAATGAACCAG
>OFGX01000951.1_pt1 | contig 19234 bp, 22 predicted proteins | sample 1521831 | NCBI WGS metagenome assembly OFGX01 (sample SAMEA3504080, study PRJEB24116) | mouse gut metagenome | biome: mouse gut; feature: mouse-associated habitat; material: faeces | place: Denmark | collected 2011 | reverse complement strand
GCCGGGAGCTGCCCGGTCTGGAGGCCGGTCCCCCGGAGCCCCTCTGTCCAAACGTGCTGCAAAAAATCCGGCCCGCCCCTCTGTGGAAGCGCTGCGGCTTCCGGATGGAAGGATTGCAGGGAGCGTGGAAGACTTCAGAAGAAAAGTTTGAATTTACTGACTATGAAAAATGACTACCGGGTAACCTAATAGCACGATCAGCTATGGTTACAATACAGGAGGTGCAGAATTTATGAAAAGGAAAAAATGGTTATCACTGGCACTTTGTGTTGGATTGACCGGCACACTCATTCTTGGAGGATGCGGAAATGGAAACGGAGATTCGGGAACAGGAAGCGGACAGACGAATCAGGGGGCAGAGACAAAGGATGCAGGAAATACAGAAGACACAGAGGATAGCTCCTCCGATACAACAGATTACGGCCCGGCCCTCAAACTGACCATGGGCTCCACCGGGGCGGCAGAGGACATCTCAACCCAGTCCGCGCAGAAATTCTGCGATCTGGTGAAGGAGCGTTCCGGCGGCCAGATTGAGATTGAACTGTTTCCGGCCTCCCAGCTCGGCTCTGCAACAGATCAGTTGGAAATGGTTTCGAACGGGTCCATTGACCTGTTCCTGGAGGCGAACCTGATGACGACCTACGGAATTGATAATCTGAAACCGGCGTCGATCATGTTTTCCACCCGGGGGAAAGAAGACCAGAAAAAACTGATGAACAGCGACTACATGCAGAAAAATTTTGATGAGTTCCTGGAAAAAAGCGGAATCCGCGTGATCTCATTTGACTGGTACCGCAATGCCACTGCGATCGCGTCTGTAAATAAGATTGAAAAGCTGGAAGACTGTGCGGGTGTGAAACTGCGTGTGCCTCCGGTAAACAGCACGGTAGACATGTTCAACCAGCTTGGCTTCAATGCGACGCCGGTATCCTACAATGAAACACTGATCTCGATGCAGCAGAAGGTGATCGACGCCGTATGGTGTACCGAGGATGCCATCTGGACCATGGGCTTTTATGAGCCGGCAAATTATGTATTCGAGCTGAATGCGGCGGCCGACTGTATGTACGTGTATGCCAACGACAATCTGTTCAGCAGCACCATGACCGATGCCCAGAGAGAACTGATCCAGGAATGTGCGGATGAAGCAGGGGATTATTATACAGGGCTTGCCGAGGGGGCACTGGAAGAAAACCGGAAAAACTGGGAAGCTGCCGGGGTAGAGACCATCACGATCAGCGAAGAGGAGCAGGACCGCTGGGCCGAAATTTTCTTTGACTATGCGAAAAAGCAGGAAGCTGCCGGCGAATGGGATGAAGGGCTGTTTGAAGAAGTCCTTTCGATCAACGGATACTCTGCAGATTAATCTGGCGGTTTGCCAAAAGGGTGCCGGATGCCCCGGTATCCCGCTTGAGAAAAGGTGAGGAAATGCCTATATGAAAAAAACAATTATGAAAGGGGTCAACAAGTTTATATTAGTCAGCTATGATATATTGAAAAATATATCCGCTGTCGTTTTATTCGTGATCATTATGGTCACAACGATCAGTATTATCTGCCGATATGTATTCAACAATTCGCTGAGCTGGGCCGAGGAGCTCTGCTGTTTTCTCCTGATCTATCTGGCTTTTATGACCGCAGGTCTGGCAACAGTGGAAAAAGCCCATGTCACGGCGGACTTCATCAGCGGTTATATCAAAGGAAAAGCAAAGCTGGTGCTGAACTGGGTGATCCGACTCCTGGAGATCGTATTCTTTGTTGTGATTGCCTATGCTTCGATTACACTGATGCCGACGACAAAGCAGATCAGTCCGGCATTGGAGATACCGCGCCCGTGGTATTATGTACCGGTTGTGGTGATGTGCATTTACATGGCCTTTGCGGTGATCACAGATCTTTTGAACGAGCTGTTTCCGGGCTATAATTACTGGCGGCAGCGTCAGGATGAGCTGGACAAGATTGCCGAGGCTGAAGAAGCTGCGCTGATGAAGGAGTCTTTGGAAAGCGTGGACGAATTTATGGATGAGCAGGAAGGGGGCAAAACAACATGAGTTCAGGTATGATTATCGTGGTTGCCGTATTTTTGATATTACTTTTTGCCGGGTTCCCGTGCCTGTTTGCACTTGGCCTTCCTGGAATTATCTGGCTTCTGATCAATCCGGGAGTGCCGTCGTCCATGCTGGCTACAAATATGATGGGCTATCTGAACAGTTTTACATTATTGTGCCTGCCAGGATTTATGTTTGTAGGACGCCTGATGAATACCTGCGGTATTACCGATCGGCTGTTCCAGTTCTGTACGGCGCTGGTGGGGCGTTTCCGCGGCGGGATGGCTTACTCCAATGCGGTGACCAGCATGCTGTTTGCATCCATGTCCGGTTCTGCGATTGCGGATGCAGGCGGGTTGGGGCTGGTGGAAATGTCTATGATGAAGCGCGCCGGTTATAAAGCGGATTTCGCAGCCGGAATTACAGCGGCGTCCAGTATCATCGGCCCGATCATCCCGCCCAGTGCGGCGATGGTTATGGTTGGTACGATGGGAAATATTTCTGTGGCCAAGATGTTTGTCGCAGGAATTTTTCCGGGAGCTATGACGTGCGCGCTGTTGTGCCTGAATGTCTGGTTCCGGGCACATTTTACAGCAGAAGGGAAGGAATGGCCCTGCACAAAGGTCAGCGCAAAGCAGACGATTCGCTGTACACTGCGTGCGATTCCTTCACTGGGAACGTTTATCATTATCATGGGATCGATTATGGCGGGGATCTGCACTCCGACGGAAGCGGCCGTACTTGCGGTCTGGTATTCCATATTTTTAGGGATCATCTACAAAAAAGTAACTCTGAAAGGTCTGTGGGAAACCTTAAAGGCGACTGCAACCACCTGCGGCCCTCTGTTTGTCATTATGACAGCGGCCAGCATTTTTACATGGATTCTGACGAGAGAAGGGCTGTCGAATATGATCAGCTCCCTGATGGCGCAGTACAGCGGCGTAGTCAGCGACAAAGTGATCGTGGCGATCTGTGTCGTAGTATTCCTGCTCATTGGATGCTTTATTGATTCCAGCTCCGCGGTATTGCTGCTCAGTCCGGTGGTATTTCCGGTAATCCGGGCCTTCGGCATTGATCCGGTTTATTTCGGAGTCCTGATGGTGTATGCGCTGATCATCGGCGTGATCACACCTCCATTCGGGATCTGCCTGTTTGTGGTATCCGGGGTGGCCAAGCTGCCGGTCAGCGCGGTCACAAAAGAGGCGGTTCGATATCTGCCGATGATGATTCTTCTCTGTATCATCATGATCCTGTTCCCGAATATTGTGACTTTTCTGCCGAATCTGCTGTTCTGACAGAGCTGCAATTTGCGGCAGGCTTATGTGAGAAATGTAAAAAAATGCATGTTCTGTGTATATTTATAAACAAATTGTATTTCACAAAAGAAAGGAGTATATTTTTATTATGGAAAGAAAAAGTTATGACGTTATCGTATGCGGCGGTGGAACTTCCGGTACAGCGGCGGCGGTTGCCGCGGCGCGCGGGGGCGCGAAAACCCTTCTGATCGAGAGAAACGGGGCGCTGGGCGGACAGATGAATGTTTCAGGCCCTCCGGGATTTTCCTATGCGAATCTGTTCAACGGCTATGACGAGCAGGTGATTGCAGGGTTTGCAGAGGAAATGCACAGCCGTCTTTTGAAGGAAGGACACGCATATAAGCACGACCTGAATCTATACCGCACCCATTCCGGATACACATTTTCTTATGTAGATCCTGACTGGTGGGGGCTGGAAATCTTTGAAGTCATGACGGAGAATAAGGTAGATCTGCTGCTCCATACGCTGGTTGTGGATGTGCAGAAAAACGGAGACGCGGTCAACGGCGTAATCGTGGAAAATGCCAACGGACGTCTGGTCATTGAGGCGAAAGTTGTCATTGACTGTACCGGTGAAGGGGACATTGCGGTTCGCGCAGGCTGCGACTATGAACTGCTTCCCAGGGAGGAGTGCGAACCTCAGACCGTATGCTTTACTATGGGCGGCGTGGACTGGGATAAAATGATTGATTACATCCATGAGAACCCGGATCAGATCCTGTACTCCGGCCCGGACGAAGGGCAGTGCGGGGATTATCCGAAGCGTTCCCTGGAAGAGCATTACGAGATCATGAGAAATATTACGAATATCATGGATTACGGCGATCTGCGGGGCTTCTATAAGATCATGGACGAAGCACTGAAAAATGGGGACTGGCATGAATATTCCGGCGTCGGTTTCTTCCTGATGCCCCGTGAAGGCGGAGAGATCCAGGCTCATATGCAGCACAGCAGCCAGGTTCCGAACTGCTGGAGCTGTGACGCATGGGATCTGACAAGGGCCGAGGTAGAATGCCGCCATCAGATCATCATTGCGCTGAAATTTTTCCGCAAGTATATGCCGGGCTTTGAAAATGCGTATCTGGTGCGTACCGGTGTGGAGCTGCGCCTGCGGGAAGGCCGCCGGATCATGTGCGACTACAAGATTACCGGAAAAGACGTGGTGGAAGGCCGCCGTTTTGATGACTGCATCGGAAAGAACCATTTTGCGGCGGGGGCCGTTCATGTGGCCAATAACCAAACCATTGAAGTACGTTCCGGCGAAGCGCTGGGCAAGCCGCCGAAGGGAGGCACAAACGATATTCCGTACCGCTGTATGGTTCCGCTGAAAGTGGAAAATATGCTGGTAGCCGGAAAACACGTATCCACAGACCGCGCCGCATACATGCGTTTCCTGATGCAGACTGTGGTAACCGGACAGGCCGCCGGCGTTGCAGCAGGGCTGTGCGTGAAGCACGGAGTATCTCCGCGGGAGATCGAGCAGGAAACATATGTAAAGGAGATGCAGGAGATTCTCCGCCAGCAGGGAGCAATCCTGGACGGTGTACATTAACGGTATCGTGCATTTGCTGCACGGATTCTGATGTTCCATAGATTGGTACGCTCCGTATGAACATACTGCCATTGATAGGAAACAGGGCTGTCCTGAAGGTCGTTTTGGGGACAGCCTGTTTCTATAAGGGAAAGGGGACGGACATGGGATGAATACACAGGAAATCATCATACTGATGCTGCTGATCGCATTTGGCACGGCTTACAATCTGTACCGGCATTACAGCCAGAGGCAATTTGAGGAAGAACTGAATGAGACACTCAAAACCAGGGGATATGATGCATTCGTGGAAATGCTGGAGGGCAGGAAGGGCCGAAGATGCTATCCCAGGTACACGGCAGATTTGAAAAAAATGGATGCCGCCATCCACTGTGAGCGGCATGAGGAAGCCCGGGAGCTGATCCTGAAATTGAACCAGTCGGCTATGTCCTCCAGGGATTATGTAAACTACAACATGGCTGTGCTCAGCTATGCGGTCTCCAGACGGGATACTGCTATGGGCGAAACCGCCTGCAGGGCGCTTGGCAGACGGGGGATTTCTCAAAAATATTTCAGGGAGGCCGAGCAGGTCTACGATATTTACCTGCTTCGGAAATCCAATCATATCGAGGAGCTACGGGCCTTTGCGGCAAAGATCAAAAATCCATCCAGCAGAGCCATGGCCTACTACCGGATTGCGCGGCAATACTACTATATGGAGGATATGGAACAGTGCAGAACATATTTAACAATGTCAAAACATGTATTCCCGGATCGTACCTGGCGGTCCGTGATACAGAACATACTGGACGGTGATTATTCGGAAATGGATTCTTAACCACAGACTTTTTGCATCACCTGTTCAGATGAAAGAATGAGGGCTGCCATGCAAAATAAAAGAAATGATTTGGAAAAGCGGGCATCGCTATTTCCGGATGGGGTTTATCTGGGACTGCTTATGCTCGCTTATGTGATCGTCGGGATCAATACATACCGTCTTCAGCCGGTCCTGACCACGCTTATGGATTATCTTTCGGCTGATACAAGCCGGATCGGGTTCTTAATGTCTCTTTGTACATTCGTTACACTCTGTCTCGCGATTCCATTTGGAGTGACGCTGCCCCGGCTGGGGTGCCGCAGGGCAATGATTCTCGCTGTATTTCTGGAGATTGCGGGTTCTGTGATCGGATTTCTTTTTCCCACATATGGGGGGATCGCGGTTTCCCAGATCCTGTTCGGCCTGACCAACACGATAGCGACTGTGTGCGCGCCGTATTTGCTGCAGATGGTTTATGATAAAAGAGAATTTTCCGTTACGGTGGGTTATCTGAATGCCTGCCAGACAGTCGGGATGGCTGCGGCTTTTTTGATCCTTCCTTTGTTTCTGGCGGGAAATGCAGTTCCGCAGGTGTGGTTTTTTACCGTGATCCCATCCGGCCTTCTGCTGCTGACCTGGATACCGGCAATGAACCGGGGGGCGGAGCTTGCGCTGCAGCAGCGAGCGGATGCCCGGCAGCAGGAAGGGGTGTCTGCACGGGAAAAAGGAGAAGGGGAGGGCAAAAAGGGAGCCCTTTCCTTGAAGAAGACGGAAACCTGGCTGGCTGCGGCCAGTACGTTTTTCATCATGTTCAGCGCGGGAGCGGTTTTAAACTTTGCATCTTCCTTCCTTACTGTGGTGCGCGGCATCCCGGAAGGCACAGCTGCCCGGATCGTGCTCAGCAGCGCGGTGGTCGGGATGGTCTGCAGCGCATTTGTGGGGATCGTCTGCAATCAGGCGGGCCGGCGGATCGTGTTCATTGCCATTGTGATCATTCTGGCGCTGTGCTGGCGCTGCTGCGGCTTTTGATGGTGGTTACACCGACAGGGATTCTGCTGAATCTGGTCATTGCACTGCAGGGTGTTCCGGCAGCAGGTATTGTTGTGATCAATACCCTGGTTCCGGATCTGTGTCCTTCCGTAAAACAACGCCCTCTTGTCATTTCCATGATCTCCACGGCTTCCATGGCAGGGATGTGCTTAAGCTCCATTGTCTTCGGCATGATGATCCGGTGGTGGGGATACGACCGGGCGTTTTTGGTTATGGTTCCGGTGTCGCTTCTGGCGCTGGTGGGCGTGCGGTCTGTTGCATTGGATCGGTGAGCGGCCGGTAAAACAGGAGGCTAACAGTTAGATTATCCCGGAGAAAAAATCGGTGAGAGGAGAGATCAAAGTCGTCCGGAATATGTCAAAGTCCATGACGTCGGATCAGATTTCGGAAGCCACGGGACTGGAACTGGAGTATATCCAAAAAATCCTTTTGTATATACGAAATAATCCGGAAGAGTCGGATGCCGGGATCGCGGCCAGGATACTTGATGCGGATTAAAAACCAACAAATTCTTTTGCGCAAATATCACACAAAAAGGTCAAAAAAGAATATGCAAATATGACCTCCCTGCATATTATATGCAGATGAAAGATCGGGGAGGTCAATTTTGCCCCAGCAAAAAAAGCAGAAAATGAAAAGTAAAAAACAGGATATTCCTGTATAATCATATGCAGAACAAAGGAAAGAAACGGAAAGGATGGAAAAGCATATGAAAATATTAGGTTTATCATTCGGCAAGAAGAACGCGAACAGCGACATTTTGACAAAGGAAGCGCTGTATGGGGCAAAGGAAGCATATCCGGACGCGGAGATCAAGTTTATCAATACACAGAGGCTGACCATTGACCGCTGTATCGGCTGCGGCGCCTGCTCTATGGCACTGGAGAGAGGAAAGGACAACAACTGTGTGATTAAAGATGACTTCCAGATGGTGGAGGAAGAGATCCGCAAAGCAGATGCGGTCATCGTAGCTGCGCCGGTATATGTACTGCAGCCGGTGGGGCAGTTCAAGAACCTGGTGGATCGTTTCTCCTGCCGCCATGACGTGTCTGCCATCAACTGGGTGCTGGACAAGAGAAGAAACGGAGAGATGCCCGGAGACCCGGATGCATTTCCACAGGAGCGTTTCAAACGCCGCACCGTATCTTACATATCTGTAGGCGGGGCAAGCACGGAAAACTGGACCTCTATGGGAACCGCCACACTGCACCTGTTTGGATTCCCGGTCATGATGCAGGTGGTAGCAAATTACAACGCGAACAGCATGGGGACCATCGGCAATCCCTATCTGGATGAAGAGCTCATCGGGCATATGCATGAGATCGGAAAACGGACCGCGGGAGCCCTTGAAATGGCTCCGGAGGATGTGGAATATTACGGACCGAAGGGAAACGGCACCTGTCCGGTCTGCCATCAGAACCTGCTGACAGTCAACGGAACCACCACCGTGGAATGCCCGATCTGCGGGATCGAAGGCAAGATTTCCATTGACGGCGACAAGCTCCATGTGGAATTTTCCGAAGCACAGCAGGCACGGGCAAGGGGGACTTTTGCAGGGCTTCGGGAGCACACCACTGAGATTCAGGGCTTCGGCGCGATCTGCGGGCCGAAGATCATGGCAAATAAAGAGCTGCTCGACAGACAGATGGATCGGATCAAGAATTTCGATCAATATATCAGCGAATAATTGGATGCTTTAAATTTGGTGAAATAAGAATTGCCTGGAGAAGAATATATTCCGGGAATATAATGAAGGAAAGGCATACTGCGACCGCTGCTGGCGTCCATGGGAGGAGCAGGATCACAGGCTGAGCGCGCGGATGCTGGATTACTGGGTAAATTTCATGAAGACCGGCAATCCAAACGGGGCCGGAGCAGAAGTCTGGAAACCGTGTACGAAGGAAGAACCGGCAGTATTTGAACTATGCTGAAAATGTCCGTAGAACAAAGGAGTTTCCCAAAGAATAAAAAACAGCAGGAACCGAATCGTATTTCTCGTGTTCCTGCTGTCTCTTTTTGATTCTTTTGTAACTGCCGTCCATCTGCTTATTTCCTTGAAGACGGTACATAATACTGTCCGCTCATGGCCGCAAGTCCTGCGCAGATCATTTCAGCATTTTCTGTAAAATATTTCTTGAATGCGTTGATGATGGTACTTCCGATTTTCGCGTTTGCCTCATACATATAGTTGATCTGTTCTGCTGTCAAATTCATATACATAATTTTTTTCTCCTTTTTTGCTTGGTATTGTTTGTATCCTTGCTACGTGTATTATAATAGCACTGTGGAAATGAAATTTTTAGATGATTTTTTGATGAATAATTAGGTCAAAATTGACATCGGGAATAAACATATTGCCATTGTATCGCATTTGCGATATAATAAAAACAGATCAAACATTCCGGAGGTGATATCACTGAAGAAGATTTTGTACCACGGTTCTGAAAGTATTATAGAGCGGCCGGAATATAACAAAGGCGCGAAGACAAATGATTACGGAAGAGGATTCTATTGCACGGAAGATATAGAGCTTGCGAAAGAATGGGCATGTAAGAAACAGCAGAATGGATATGTGAATCGATATGAAATAGATTTATCAGAGCTGAATGTACTGAATCTGAATAGTCCAAAATACAGCATTTTGAACTGGCTGGCACTTCTGACGGACAATCGGACCTACTGGCAGAATGGAAGCATTGCGGCAGAAGCGAAAGCATATCTCAAAGAGCATTTTCTCATAAATATATCCGAATATGATATTATGATTGGATATCGGGCAGACGATTCCTATTTTGCGTTTGCGCAGGATTTTGTTTCGGGTGTGATCTCCCTTCAAAAACTTGCCGAGGCGATGTATCTCGGAAAGCTCGGCGAGCAGGTTGTTTTGAAGAGTCCCAGAGCCTTTTCGGAAATACAATATCTGGGAAATGAAAAAGCAGAAGCGGAAAAATATTATATGAAAAAGGTCTTAAGGGAGCGTGAGGCACGCAGGGAATACCGCAGGGCACGGAAAAAGTCGGCGGACATCCATGAACTGTTTATGCTGGACATCATGAGGGAGGGGATCAAAAATGGTGATACACGCTTATTCTGAGGATTATCTGCATTCGGCGCAGCGGATCATGGGAGATATGTTGGACTATGCGTCTGACTCATACGAACTGGACCCGGATGATTTTTTTCAGATGTTTCTTATATCCGATGTGGCATATCAGTTTCAGACAGGCAACCCCAGCTATGTGGCGGGAAAAACGGGCTGCGAACTGGTAAAAGAAGTGATCCGGCAGAGCGGGCTGAACCTGCCGGATCTGCCGGAAGAGATGTACCTGGACAAATCTCCGGAATACTGGGCGGGCCATGCGCTGGCCTTCTATCAATGGTACACGGGAAAGACATTTCAGCGCATCTATAAAGCGGTATCTGTCCGTGAAATTCTGAACATGTATCCGGCATATCATGAGATGGACATTATGCAGTTTGTCTCTGCGATGGATGAAAAGCTGGCGGATTATTATAAAGAAACGAACCTGAAACGTCTCCGGCAGTATGCCGGTTTATCTCAGAGCGAGCTGGCAGAGCTGTCGAAGGTTCCGCTCAGGCAGATCCAGCTTTTTGAACAGCGCCAGAGAAAAATCAACCATACAAAAGCAGTCACAGTCCTGATGCTGGCCCGCGCGCTGGGATGCAGGTGCGAAGATCTGCTGGAAATATAGAATCAATGGTTACGATTCACAGTAACCATCCATGGCATTATACGGCTCTGAGCGTATTACGAAGGGTCATGCCGCGGTACAGATTTTGCTGTGACCTGCCGGATTGCAGCCGTATAGCTGTAATCTGTCTGCTAATTCAGAAGAAAGGAAACGAAAGAGATGGAAACCATCGGTATCATAGAAGACGACGAACTGCTGGGCCAGGCCCTGGCCATCGCGCTTCGGAAAGAGGGATACGAGACGCTGTCCGCCGTGAACTGCAGGGAGGGCAGGGGTCTGCTGGAAAAAAATCCGGATCTGCTGCTCATCGACATCAACCTGCCCGACGGCGACGGGATCAGCTTCTGCCGCGACATGCGCAGATACCAGGAGATCCCGGCGATCTTCCTCACCGGGCAGGACGAAGAGGAGGACATGCTGGGGGCCTTCACCGCCGGGGCGGACGACTACGTGGTAAAACCATTTCCCATGCGTGTGCTGATCAAACGGATACAGGCCGTTTTGTTCCGATGCAGGGAAAAGAAGGAGGCTTTTTTGTATAAAGGGCTTGGGATTGAATTTGCCCGCAAACGGGTGACCTGTCACGGGGAGGAGATCCCGCTGACGATGAAGGAGTACCGGCTTTTGGAATATTTGGCAAAGAACAAAGGGCAACTCCTTACCAAGAATCAGATCCTGGAGCAGGTATGGGATGTGGACGGCGCGTTTGTGGGAGAAAATACGGTCAGTGTGACGGTGAACCGTCTGCGCAGGAAAATCGAGCCGGATGGGGCCAATCCCGTGTATATCAAAAATGTGTTCGGGCAGGGGTATGTATTCGGGGAATGATGGGCGCGCAGCTTTTCAGGGGAAATCAGCTGCAGAGCAGAAGGGTGGAATAGAAAAATGGGAATATGGTGTATCATCACAACGGCGCTGGCAGTTTTTAGTATCGGCGCTGTCTGGTACTGGCAGGGAAAATACAGGGAGCGGGAGCTTTCAGAGCTCTCGTCCATGCTGGAGTGCATCCTGGACGGCAGGGAGCTTCCGGAGCGGAGGGCTGATCAGGAGACGCTGTTATCGAAGATCTACCACCAGCTTTCCCGGCTGCAGAGCATGACGAAGGGGTACCACGCGCGTCTGGAACAGGACCGGGACTCCATCAAAAACCTGATCACGGAGATCGCCCACCAGATGCGGACGCCCCTTGCCAATATTGAGACATATCTGGATTTTCTGCAGGATGAGGATCTAAGCAGAGAGGAACAAAAAAGCTATCTCAAGGCGGTGATGCTTTCCGAAAAAAAGATCCATTTCCTTGCGGAAAGCTTCATCAAAATGTCCAGGCTGGAGCACCGGATCATCCAGATCCGCCCGCTGGACACGGATCTTCTGCTGACGCTGTCGGAGGCGGTCAGCCAGACAGAGGAAAAGGCGCGCAGGCGGGGGCTGCAGATTTGCACCCGGTTCCCGGAGACGCTGTTCCATCCCCACGACGCGGACTGGCTGGGGGAGGCGGTCTTCAACCTGTTGGACAATGCGGTCAAATATTCCCCGCCAGGGTCAGGCGGCGAGATACTGCCGGACGCGCAGCGAAGCGAAAGAGAGAACACACTGCCCGGCGCGGATCAGATGGAAGGAACGGAGATCCTGCTGGGCGCGGAGCAAAATGAAATGTTTGTGCGGATCTGGGTCAGCGACCACGGGACCGGCATTGAGGAGGGGGACGAGGCCCGAGTATTCCAGCGCTTTTACAGAGGCAGCAATGCCGGGAAAACAGAAGGCTTTGGGCTGGGGCTGTATCTGACAAGGGAGATCGTCCTTCTGCACGGCGGATTTGTAAAGCTGAAACGAGAGAAGGACGGAACCTGCATGGAAATCTATCTGGAACGATCTCCGGCGCTATTGCGATCATAAATCTGCAGTGTATTGTTTTCAGGAGATTTGCTGCCGTGGGAAATCCATGCAGGGTAATAAGAACTATTACGGATGAAGACAAAGAAACTTACTCTGACAGAGAGCAGAGGGAATAAAGGAGAGCTTATGAAATACAGAGAACTTGGAAAGACCGGCTTAATGGTCAGCGAGATCGGGCTTGGTGGAGAGTGGCTGGAGCGTCATAATACGGAAGAAGTAAAAGCAGTGATTGATGCCTGTGAAAAAGAGGGAATTAATATTCTGGATTGTTGGATGTCGGAGCCAAATGTCCGGTCTAATATCGGATCGGCGATCAAAGGAAAACGCAGCCGGTGGATCATTCAGGGGCACATCGGCTCTATCTGGGAAAATGGGCAATATGTCAGAACAAGAGATCTGGAAAAAGTGAAACCGGCTTTTGAAGATTTGCTGGTACGGCTCCAGACGGACTATATTGATCTGGGAATGATACATTTTATAGATACTGCAGAAGAATTTGACCGGGTTATGAATGGGGAATTTATCGAGTATGTGAGACAGCTAAAAAAAGAGGGAAAGATCCGTCATATCGGAATGAGCTCCCATAACCCGTCCATTGCTAAAATGGCGGCCTGCCATGGTGAGATTGAAATGCTCTTATTCAGTATCAATCCGGCTTTTGATCTGCTGCCGCCTGTTACGGATCTGGAACAATATTTTACAGGGCAATATGATGAAAGCCTGAGTGGAATTGCGCCGGAGCGGGAAGAATTGTATAAGATTTGTGAACAGAACCGTGTTGGGATTACGGTTATGAAAGGATATGCGGGGGGACGCCTGTTTCAGGAACAGACATCACCATTTGGAGTCGCGCTGACACCTGTACAGTGTATTCATTACGCACTGACCCGGCCGGCAGTAGCGGCAGTAATGGCCGGATTTGACAATCCGCAGCATGTATACGAGGCTGTGGCATATGAGACCGCTTCCAGTGAGGAGAAAGATTATGCAAGTGTCTTGGCATCGGCTCCGCGGCATGCATTTTCAACAGGACAGTGTACGTATTGCGGACATTGCGCACCATGCCCTGCTAGGATTGATATTGCAATGGTGAATAAGCTGTATGATCTTGCCTTGATGCAGGATGAAATTCCGGGAACAGTCCGTGCGCATTATCAGCAGTTAAATGCAAATGCAGCAGACTGTATCGGATGCGGAAGCTGTGAGAGCAGATGCCCTTTTCAGGTATCGATTACCGGGCGGATGCGGAAAGCAAAGGAATTATTTTTATAAATGGTATGGGAATAAAAAGCACGGATTTTTCGGTTTGTTAGCAATTTGTTAGATTTCCCTTGTATACTGCAGGATATAACGTATCCAGGCGGTCTGCCGCCCGGCCGGGAAAGAACTGCAGGCCGGCGGGGCTGTCCGCAGCCGCTGGACTGTTCCGGCAAAAAAAGCGGTGCGCCCCGGATACGGCAAAAGACAGGAGGGATTTCATTTATGGAGATTGTGAAAACATGCGGGTTGAAAAAGTATTTTGTGAACGGAGAGTATGAGGTTCGGGCTCTGGACGGCGTGGACGTTTCCATCGAAGAAGGGGAATTTACGGCATTGGTGGGAAGCTCAGGCTCGGGAAAGAGCACGCTTTTAAATATGCTGGGCGGCCTGGATACGCCCACCGAAGGGGACGTGCTGATCCGCGGGCAGAGCCTGAAATCTATGAAAAGGGATGAAAAGACCATCTTCCGGAGACGGAACATTGGGTTTGTATTCCAGCAGTTCAACCTGGTGCCGGTGTTAAATGTCTATGAAAATATCATCCTGCCCCTGCGGCTGGACGGCCTGACCCCAGACGAAGCATTTTTGAAAAAAATCATACAGACCCTGGGGATTGAAGACAAAATGGGGCAGATGCCTTCCACCCTCTCCGGAGGGCAGCAGCAGAGGGCGGCCATCGCAAGGGCGCTGAGTGTAAAGCCAGCCATCATTCTGGCCGATGTAAACTGGACTATGGTTTTTGACTGTATTTATCGTATATTGTGTTTAAAATGATGGAATATAGCTACTTGATACACAAGGCATGAGAAAAAATGTGTACAGAGTAGAGGGAATTAATGTAATGACTGGCAGGAGGAATGTAAGCTCCATATGCCGGTTTTTTTGTTGGGCAGAAAGCATGAATGGAAGGAGATGATGATATCAGGATGAAAGACAAGTGAGGCAGTTGGATTCAAAATCATTATGCATTTAGCAGAACCAACAAAGGGTTTTTCTATAAAAAATAAGGAAGAGGTGGTTCAATATGGGAAACGAGATCACAGAGATCAACAAGGAGACTTTCTGGCAGTTCATTGAAGAAGCAAAGGAACAGTGCGGACAGGACATGGACGCAGAGATCTGCTGGTTAAAAGCAGGGCTGCTGCGCATGCAGCCGGAGCAGGTCTTGAAGTTCCATGCAATCATGCATGGGTATCAGGAGGCAGCATATAAATATGGGCTTTGGACCGCGGCTTCGCTTTTGATGGATGGCTGCACGGATGACCTGTTTATTGATTTCAGGGCATGGCTGATCGCCCAGGGGAAAACGGTTTATATGGCCGCTTTAGAGAACCCGGACTCGCTTGCGGAAGTAGAGCAGTATGGGGATTGTGAATTCGAAATGTTAAGCTATGTTGGAAATGAGGCCTATAAGGAACTGACCGGGCGGGGTGCCTATGAGGATTGTACGGCTGAAATGAGGGAACAAATGCTGGCAGAAGTTTCCGGGGAGATCAAGTACCATCCAATGATTGAATACCCGTTGGAAATACGGGATGCGGTGGCCGTGTATCCAAAGCTTGGCGACAGGTTTGTAACAAGGTATGGCATCCAGTGCTTCTTTATGGGTTCCGTGTGGAATACTTCACGGCCGGAAATAAAAGAGCTGGTAGAAAAAGGAGCAGATGAGGTGCACAGGCTCCGAATGAAACAACAGAAAAGCAAAATGAATAAGAAAAAACGGGATGACCAGTCCAGATCATGATCCCAAATGAACAATCTTAAAAAGCAGATCCCTTTGATGAATTACCTGGATTCCGGCCTTTCAACCTCAGATGACAGGGGGCATTTGTCACATCTGCACAGTTTTAGAAGGGGAGGATTGGTAGATTCTGTGAATGGTTTTCCTATTTCATAGGTGGTATAGTGTCGTACTTGAAGCAGGAAGAATTTCAAGAAAGGAGAACAATGAATTGCTGGAACGTGACAAAGATGAACAATGGGCAGAGGCGTTGTCACTATGGGTAGACCAGAAGGCGGCCGCATATCTGAAAGAAAACCATTCCCGGTTTGAAACAACCCTGGAGGAACAGAGACGGCTGGCTGAAAAGTATCCTGGGATCATTCCATTCTTAGATGGAGAGGGAGCCATGGAACTGACGGCAGAAGAGCATCAGGCAATCAAAGAATACCTGAACCTGCGGGAGAAGGCAGAATTTCTGATTCGGGAATACCGCTATTACCTGGGTCAGACCATGCATATTCCAGGGGGGAAGGAATTTGAGGTCCATCAAAATGTGCTCTGGAGGGCAGGAGAAAACCGGACAAGCCGGCTTTTGGAGCTTCTGGCCGCAAACCAGATGGAGGAAGCTGACCAGATGCTTTGTTCCTCCAATCCGGAATACCGGGTAAAGGTGGAGATGGAATCCAAAACACAGAAAGCACTCAGCGATCTGCAGAAAACGGAGGAAGTAAACACTGCCATTGCCAACTATGTGGATGCGGTCCATGGACGGTGGCTTTTGTTCCACAAACTTTTTTATCAGTATGCAGTGGAAGACATTTTCAGTTCATCAAGAGAAGCCAGAGAACAGCAGGATTCTTGAAGAAGGGAGAAGGGACATGGCATTACAGAAACCAATGAAGGGAACAGCCAGAATCAAACGAAACAAATGGTGCAGGGGAAATGGCTCCTACAGCGCCAGGGGAGAGCTTCGCGCCGGGATTTCGAGAAACAAAAAGATACTGAACCGGAAAGTCAGGCGCAAATCTAAAGTGCTCCTGCAAAATTCGAATTACAAAAAGGTCTGCAGGTCAGGCATGATGGTAGACTTTTCCTGATCCCCAGCCAGGAAAATGCAGGAATCATAAAAAGCGTACAGGCAGGAACCCCTTCCAGGATGTTTCCTGCCTTTTAACGTTCAGGGAGGTGACGGATTTTGGAAATGAGTGTATTTGAGCTTCTGGCAATTGCCCGGGAGATGGCAGGCGCGGATTATGTAAAGGGGGACCGGATTCGCTGTGAAAAGCGGTATGCCCCGGATACGGACCACATGCTGGAATTCCGGATATTGGGCAGACAGGAGCCTTATGGAAATCCGGGAGACCACTGCCGCCTGTTTTTGACGGGAGAAGGGTATCGGCAGATGCAGGAAATGGAACGGCAGAAAAAAATACGAATGATCCATTACGCAAGGGTCAGGGAAAAGAACCTTGCCTATGGGCCGGCCGCAGAACGGCCGGCTTCCAGGGGGGAGTAACCCCTACCGGCTGGAAAGAAAAAGTGTCCGGGATTGCCGCTTCCCTCCCTGTCTCCAGCCGTCTTTCACACCGGGTATTTCATAAAAAGTGTCCGGGAACCGCAGGCGGAAGCCTGTCTGACATCACGCTTCAAGTTCAAAAAATATTTCTGATCACATTCCACAAATACAGGATTACAAATAAATATAGAAAGGAAGTGATGCCCATGGTAATCGGAATCGACCATGGTTTTTATGCCATCAAGGGATCCCATGTGGTGTTCCCCAGCGGGCTTACCGCTTATGATTATGAGCCGTACACCATGCAGAATGTCCTCCAGTACGAGGGAAAATATTATGTCTGCGGTACCGGACGGCAGGCGTTATTGAAGGACAAGACGGCCAATGACAATTACTATCTTCTGACCATGGCGGCGCTGGCACAGGAGATCCGGTGCCGGAAAGCAAAGAACCAGACGGAGGTTGTCCTTGCGGCGGGTCTGCCCCTGGCTGGTTTCGGGAGGGAGAAGCAGGCGTTTCGGAATTATCTGCTGCGTGACCACCAGCCGATGTGCTTCCGGTATGACGATGAAAAATACCGGTTATGGATCCGGGATGTAAAGCTGTTCCCCCAGGGGTATTCCGCCATTGCCCTGCATCCGGAGTATGTGAAGGAAGAGCCTTCTGTTCTCCTTGCCGATATCGGGGGATGGACGGTAGACCTGATGCGTCTGGACAATGCGGTTCCCAATGCGGCCACATGCCGCAGCCTGGAACTGGGAGTCATCCGGTGCATGGACGAAGCCATGGAACAGATCCGCCGGAGGACGGGGTTGTCCGTAACAGATATCCAGATCGAGCGTGTTCTAAACGGGAGCGCCTGCAGCATGGACCAGACCGCAAAAGAGATGATCCAAAGCCATGGCCGGATCTACACGGAGCGGATCTTGTCCTCTATTCTGGAGGCGGGGTTTGATTTCAAAGCGATCCCCGTGGTCTTTATGGGAGGCGGCGCTTCCATCATAGAACGCCATATCAAGCCCCAGGACGGGCTGTGCCGGGCAGTGTTTCTGACGGATGTCCATGCCAACGCTGCCGGATATGAACGGATCGCCGGACAGATGCTGAAAACATGAGCCGGCCGGTGTTCTCTTTTCGGCCCAATCTGGAAAACCCGGAGCATGTAAGGGCCTGGGAAATCCTGAAACGTGTTCCGGAAGGGCAGAAGAACCGGTTCCTGGTGCAGGCAATCCTGCAGAAGGATCAGGCCCGGTATCTGGAAAAAATGATACGCAAGGCTGTTCGGAGAGAACTGGAAGGAATCCGGCCTGAAAAAAGATACGTATCGGTAGAGCCGGAAGTCCCGGGGGCAGAGATCCAGGAGCCGAAGATCCCGGATCAGATGTTGGACTTTTTGTTTCAGATAGAGTAAGGACGGGGAAAGGAGGTGGTGCCGTTTTGAGGGAGGATTAAAAAATATGCCATTGTCAGGTATGCTGTATTTCCGTACTCCATATTTGTTGGGTATTGTGAATGGATATCCATGGGGTTTTCAAGTATCCTGTATGTAACAAAAGAAAAAGGAGGAACCAAGCATGGCAGGGATGAAGAACATCTGCGGAAAGATCCCCATGGAACTGCACGCGAAAATGCGGCAGGAAATTGAACAGAGGGAGATCAGCACACAGCAATTTATTCAGCAGGTCATTGAAGAACATTTCACAGAAAAAGGAGGACAAATCAGCATGGCAGTCAGGACAGTGGCAGTACAGGTATCGGAGGAACTTTTTGCAAGGCTTAAAGCGGCGGTCGCAAAGAAGGGATGCAGACAGAAGGATTTCCTGATCGAACTGATCGAGAAGGCAATCGAAGAGATTGAAGCGGAGTTTGGAGAGGAAAAGGCACAAGGCTCACCGGCTGTAGAGGCAGGGCCGGAGGCGCCGCCTGCACAGCGGGAAACAGGGAATGAGGAAGTATCCGAACCAGCAGAAACAGGATCTGGGGAAACAGAAGCTGAAGAACCAGAACAGACAGAAGCCGGGGACACGCCGGAAGAGGAGCCCGGAGAACTGGAGGGGCCATCGGGTGGGGAAGAACCGGATGAGGCAGCAGCCAGAGAAACAGCATCCGAACCGGAAACCGCTGACACAGAAGAAACGGGACTGGAGATGGACACAGTCGCATAGGAACACGGCCATAAGGCAGAAACGGCATGGGATAGGAACCATGCCGTTTTTTAGTGGAACGGATGGGCGGCCTGCCCTCCGTTTATTCCCGTGAAGCAACGAGCCAAGCAGCCATGCTTGCATGGGCATTTGGTGACTGCCGCCAGGGTTGCTAAGTGCCAGTGGCACTTGTTCAGCAACGACCGAAACGGAGTGTAGA
>OFGX01000948.1_pt1 | contig 19375 bp, 8 predicted proteins | sample 1521831 | NCBI WGS metagenome assembly OFGX01 (sample SAMEA3504080, study PRJEB24116) | mouse gut metagenome | biome: mouse gut; feature: mouse-associated habitat; material: faeces | place: Denmark | collected 2011 | reverse complement strand
GAAGGAACTTGCCCGGGCTCCTTATGAGGATAACTTTGACTTAGCGGCCGAAGGCGAGACAACAGACCCAGACGCTCCGGAAGAGACACCAGATGCAGAATGTACGAATCATGTTATTGGAAGCATGGTATCGCGTGTAGCCCCAACCTGTTTTACCGAAGGGACTGCAGCACACTATTACTGTTCTGCATGTAATAATTATTACAGAAAAAAAGAGGATGCAACAGCGCAGACAAACCCAGTTACATTGGCTGCTCTGAAGATCAGCAAGCTGAACCATAATGCAACTTTGGTGGATGAAGTTGAAGCAGACTGTACTACTGCTGGTAATGCAGCGTACTATACGTGTACTATCTGCAAACGTATTTATGAGACAATGGAAGATGTATACGAGGATGTAGAAGATAAAACATCAGTAGACAGTACATGTCTTTCAGAAGAAGAAATTGCAGCAAAAATTACCAAACCTGCCCTTGGCCATTCCTATAAGGCTGCTGGCACAGATGGCGTAGAAACCCGTACCGTTGTCTTTAGCGGATGGAACATTTTTGACCCAACAACCTATGAACAAGGGACAGACTGCGGTATTTCTGCATCCCGTTCCTGCAGCAGAGAGGGATGTACTTACAGCCAGACAGCAGGAAATGTTTCTGTTGAAAAAGGGGACGTAACTGGTTTTGATTGTACTACAGAGAACGCTAAACTTGCTTATACTGCTACTGCTACATTTACAGATGATCCAGAAGAGCCTTCTGAAACCGGTACGCCTGCCACAGAAACAGATGAGCATGACGTGGCGATTGATGGCCATAAATATACTTATCAATTCACCTGGCCGAATGACCCGAACAGTGTACTTACAAACACAGACGGCAAACTGACCTTAAGCGCAGACAATAAGGTAACTTTTTCACGTGCATGTAATGTATGTGAGCAGCAAGACCAAGCTTCAGACTCCGTAGATGCTACGCTTTCTTCAACGGGGATTGTCATCGGGGAATACGCTCTGAAATGCTTTGCTGAGGAAAAAACTTTTGTAGCAACGGCAACATTGGGCGACCATACACAGACTGAATCCAAAACACTGACGCTCCCGATAGGCAACCATGCATTAACATTTGTAGAGCGTGTCGAAGCGACCTGTACATCTGAAGGGAATTATGAGTACTTCCAGTGTACAGACTGCCAGAAAAAATTCTGGGATGAATCAACTCCGATTGGAGACAATGAAACTACAGATATCCCGGAATTAGGCCATAATATTCTTCCCCCGGTATATAGCTTTGAAGGGAAAACAGATATTGTGAAGGCTACTTTCTCTTGCATGAGATCAGAACAGTGTGGTGCCATAGTTACAAAAACCACAGATGTAATCGCGAATATGGAGAGCGGGACACCAGATAATGCCAGTGCAGTATGCGGAACAGATGTTACTATGTCATATAATGCTACCGCTAAGTTTGATAGGAATGTAGTAAAATATGATGAAAATAAAGGCTGGTATGAGGATACTACAGATCCTAATTACGATGCAACTTTTGTTTACGGGAATGGTACGGTAACGCGGTCAGAGAAGATGCCGCATACAATCACAGCGGCAGTCCGTTGGGCTGATGCTGATAGTGTTACACCGGACGGTGAAGGCAAGGAATATCACAATCCAGAAGCCGGCATTAAAGCCACATTATCCTGTAGTAGATGTCAGGGCACAGCAGAAATGGCTTCGCAGGGAGCGACCGCAGATACCCCGTCAAGCACGCCAGTTATCGCTCTTGGAGCAGATGCAGTGTTAGCTCTTGGAGAAATTGATACGTCTGATTCTGAATATATCGCTGCTAACTGTAGTACAGGCGGAAAAGATGTTTACCTGGTTACAATTACAGGCGTAACAGGTGATGACGCAGCCACAGAATTTGATATTACAGACAAAAAAATCAAGACCGACACCCAAAAAAGCGGCCATAAATACATTATTAAAACTCTGGAAGAAGGCACATTTGATGAGGCAAACAGCCATCCTACAGTAAGTTCTATGACAATAGGATGTGCATTAAATGAAGGCTGTCCAGGAGATGTGAATGGCGATCCTATCGCAATAAAGTACTCATCAACGGACGCAGATCCATTAGTAACATTAAACTACCCAATTGTAAATGGCACCCCGGAAGCCGGCAATGTGCAGGAGGTAAGCTGTACAACGGATGGCGTTAAAGTATGGGCTGTCGATGTCACAATTAACGCTGACAATCAAAAAGCATATAAAGAATATCCGGCAAACGGCGCAGGCAAACGCTGGACATTGTCACAAAATGCCACTGCAACAGGGCATGATTTTACAGGAACCCCGGTATGGGATTGGACTGAATACGGTACAGTTACCGGCGATGCAATCGTTCCGTTTGAAGGCACAGGAAAAAAAGTCTATGCTACCTATACCTGCCAGAATGGGAACTGTGGCGGTGAGCAACATGCAGATTCAGAAACAGAAGCAGATAATATTGTTTATGACAAGGCAGATAATCAAAGGATTAAAGTCGTTAGTGTAGAGCCAACAAATAACAAGGATAATATTAACGATTGTACAGGCGGCGGCACGGTTACCTATACCGCTACAGTGGCAGGAACAACTGACACAAACACAAAAACTCAGGCAGTGAGCGGCCATGTCTGGAATACAGTTACATGGGGCGACTGGACATATGTGCTTGATACAAATAATCAAAAGACATACAAAACTGTAACAATTGGAGAGGCTCCAAACCAGACAACTGTTAACATTCCAGTTAAAACAATTACCGCATCACGTGAATGTTCCATTTGCGGCGGAAAAGAGAACTTTGCAGAAACAGCAGACGCAGCAGCAACTCCTGCAATTAAAGATGGTATCACAGTCCAGGATCAGGATACAGAACCTGCCAGCTGTAACAGGGCAGGATCAACGCTCTATTTTGCGACACTGACAATCCCAGAAGAAGGCGCTGACGGCGCAGATAATGTTATAAAGAATAAGACCCCGGACATTGAAGTCTATAAGGCTACCGGCCACAATTATGATATCCTGTGGACATGGTTCGGCCTGACGGAAGAGAATAGGACAGAAGTAGAAGTGAGTGAGGCCAATAAGGGACAGATCATTCGATATACATCGGCTTCCGCAGTGAAAGAATGCCAGAATGGCGACTGTGAAAAGACCATTGAGTCTACGGCCGCAAAATTCACTGCCCAATGTATCAATGGGCAAGACGGCGTAAGCTGTGATAAAACAGATGTATTTAAATATGAAGCAACCGCTACATTCAAAGATGATCCGCAGGAAGGTTATTCCGCCCAGAAGATGATCATCCATGAAGAAACCGGCCATGATTATGAGTGGGGAATTACCAACTGGTCAGCCCAAGGGGAAATTCAGCCGGGAGATTTTAGCGGTCTGAATTTAAAAGGCGTATGTAAGAATAATGAACGTCATGAAGTAATTTTAGAAAACGTTACTGTAACTGTAGCAGCAAACGGTATTACCCAGACCCCGGAAACATGCTCCGCAAAAGCATCCTTAGTGGTATCAGGGGCATTTTTAGCAACTAAGAATGGTGAAAACTATTCCGGTACAGCTACTTACCGCATGGCAACAGGGGAAGGGGATCCGACCGGCCCGCATAAATATACGGTTGCTAAGCCTGTATGGACGACATTGGAAGAAGTAAGCAGGGACGAACAAAACGTAACTTATGAAATGGACGCGGTTGTAACATGCGATCATGCTGCTGAAGATGCAAACCATAATAAGGCAGGCGTGAAGATTACCGCTGTGGCTTCGCTTGAAGATGTAGCGAAAATTGACTGCTCAAAAGAGTATGACATTACTTATACATTAAGCATCAACGGACAGGCCGGGACAGACGCAGACGCATCATTAGCCGGGATTGTAATTGAAGACGAGACGCTCCAGGAAGATGGTGTTACTGCAATAGTATCCCATACGGCAACGAACCATACACTTTCCCGTGTAGATGGAAAAGCAGGATCTTGTAACGAATCCGGATGGAAAGCATATTACCACTGCTCTGTATGCGAGAGGAATTACAGCAGCTTTACCGGAACAACCGAGGTTACGGTTGAAACAATTGCGCCTTTAGGCCACCTGTATGGCGATCCTACGTTTGAGTGGGTTAAAGAAGGCGAGTCAGCCAGGGCAATTTTCACCTGTATGAGGCCAGGATGCACAACTGCTACAGCAGGCCATACAAAAGCAGTTTCTGCAGAAGTAGACACCGATGAGGATCACATATATCCTGAAGGCGAAGACGGGTGTGTGGACTCCGAAAAACACAAAACCAATTATTACATGGTTAGCGTTAGGGAAAACGGTAAAACGTATGAAGGCGATTTAGCAGTAGCCGTGCCAAGTGTGGATCACAATTTCACAGGCGAAGACGGCACATGTATCTATTGCGGAAAAAAAGGCCTGGTAAAAGCATCATTTGTCTACAAAAATGGCGCTGAGACCGTAACCATATCTGATGAATGGTACAACAAGGAAGATACAGATATTACCCTTCCGGCTGCTCCGAACCGCCCGGGCTATACATTTAAAGCATGGAGTTTAGATGGGACGGCAGAAGCGACAAAAGCGCAGATCATACAAAAGGTTCAGGCTGGCCAAGCATTTACTGTTACCGCGCTTTATACTGAAATCACGACGACCGGAACCGTAACAGTAAAATACCTGAACGGCTCAAATGAACTTAACTATACGAAACCGGATAATGGGGACGTATACACCGGCACAATCGGCAAAAATATTGCTGTGAGCGTAGAAGAAACGCTTACCATTGGTGAAAAAACCTATACGTTCTCCCATTGGGTGAAAACTGTAAACGGGGCAACGCTTGGCACCAGTGTAAATTATGACGTTTATATTGCATCAGACGCACCGATCACTGTTTACGCAGTATACCAGGAAGGCAGCGCTGAAAAGCCGGAGGCAGTTCCTGTAGTGGCTATGACAGATATCTACAAATTCACTGCGCCGGACGGCACAAACAAGCTGGCGTTTACAAGCGCCATGAGCATACCGGAAGGTTATGAGATGGTAGAAAGCGGTATCCTCTACGGTATTGATGCAGCAACATTTGAAGGGAAAGACACAGAGGAACTTAATTCAATCCTGACCCTCAATGGTGAAAAGGTATTTAAAAGCGCGTTAAACGGCACGAAGACCAACCTGCTGTCCGTAAAGATTTCTTCTGCAAATGAACAGAAAGAAATATATGCACGGGGTTACCTGATGTGCAGGAAAGCAGGAACCGACACCGTTGAAGTGTATTATTCCGACAGTGTGCATGAGAACTATAAGAGTGCATCGCCGTTGGCAACAGCACAGGCTGCAAACTAGCAGTGTGAGGCTTGGAAAGGAGGTGGAATTTCGTGAGAAAATACGAAACACCTGACATGGAACTTATCTATTTTGAGTCAGAGGACATTATCACAGACAGTATTGGCGCAGGCGACGTTGATCCATTCGGTTAAAGACGTTTCCATGTTTTAAACTACCGGAACTATCCGGAAAAAACTAACGGCAGCCCCCAGGTATGGGGACTGCCGTTTTACTTAGCCAGCACTCCATTTTGGGCTGACCAGGAAAGTCTTGTTTTCGCAGAGACTAGATCTTTTACTGCCCCTTATTTTACAACAAATCTGTACAAGCCAGAATACTTATTCCCTTTTTTACAAAACAATTGAGGCTCATTTTCTATTAAATCCTGAACATGATATTTATAGTCCATATTTTCTATGCCATATTTACCAAGTTCCATTTATTTAGCCAATATAATCCATTCTTCTAATATTGCCTGCGCAATTTGGCGCAGTATGCCTATTGTCAGATGATATGAAGTTCTTTTAATTTTTCTAAAAATTTACTAACAGTCAGGTTTTTCCTTGCAGCTGCTGCTTCCAAAGTAATTATATTATCGCGGGCTAAGTCGTAAAGAGTTTTCCGTTCGCCTTCCTGGCGTCCCTTTTGCTGTCCTTCCCTGCCCCCTTCTCGGCGTCCTTCCTGCCACCCTTCCCTGCGCCCTTCCATCAGCGCTTCTTTTCGGTTAGCCTCGTCCCTTAATACCAGCCGCGGCTCCATAAATTCCATTAACACGTCGTACATCGTATCATCTCCCATCCATTCCTGTATTGCCTGCCTGTTCGCGGTAAAGCTGACCTCCAGGACGGAATCCGCCATTTCCTGGTCGAACGCCCCTGTCAGCTCCCTTACATGCCCAAGTAGGCTGCGGATATCCTCTTTTTTCAGGTTTTTCGATAAGGCCTTCAGCCATGCGTGGGCTTTCCCGTCCAGTTCCCGGGTTACAATAACCTGCACCGGGAACAGCAGGTTCCCTCCGATATGGTATATCCCTCCCGCCCTGGGCGACACAGGACGCCCATGGCTCCCCAGGTACCCAAAAAGGCCCTTTGGGACGGCGTCCCGGATCAGGGTGACCGTTATGTCGTGCGCCTTGCGTTCATCCGCTGTTTTCCCATAAGCTTTGTACAGGCCCGCATATGCCATGGCCTTATAAAATTCATCGACGCCCAGGCTGTCGCCCGGAGCCTTGTATTCTATAATATTATGCCCGCGGAAGAACGCGCCTATTTCATTGGAGATGCGCAAGGAGGCGTCTTTTTTGATGATAAGCAGGTCCACTTCCAGCGGCTTTGTGTTCAGGTTATGCTCTTTTTCAAATATTAAGCTGTCCCTGCTGTCTCTTAATTCCAGGTTCATTGCCGCGATAAAGCCGGGGTGCCATTGTATCTTCTTGTCTTTCATAAAGGCTCCTTTGTCTTTTGGTAAAATGGGCCGCCCTGCGGCGCGGGACATTTTTCTTTGTTAATTGGATTATAGCATATTTTCTGGATTTTACAACTCGGATCGCATGCCTGGTTTTTGCTGGGGAGGGGAAAAGCGCCTGGTAAAATACTGTTTTTGGGAGGGGATTTTTACAAAAAAACTGCCTAAAACTGCTGTTTTCGCTACGAAATTTATACGAATTTTTCCAGTCTGGAAAAGCCTGGGGATAGCGTGGGATGCCCATTTTGCAAGGGTTTTGGTGGATGCGATGCTTGTGCTGGGTATGTGACATGCTTTTTTTCATGCAAAATATGGCGGGAAAAATGCCATATATACGGCATATTTAAATTGGGATCCTGTGCGGTAACGTATCCCTTCCTATATAAATAGGGTATGCCGAAAATGAACCATTCTAACAAAATTAGAATAATAATCGTATAAATTCGTATAATTTTTATATTTCCCCTCTCAAAAACCTTTATTTATAAGAAGTTGTCTAAAAATATAATATACACAGTATGAATTTAAGGAAATTGAAGCGTTTGACAAGCGTAGTTTTATCGCTCAGCATGGTATTTTCCATGAATATGACGGCTTTTGCAATGGAAACTGCGCCGACAGAACCAGTAGCGGAAGAAGCAGTTCATGAGCATGTCCTGGCCGTTGATGAGAGCCAGAGCACGCCGGCAACCTGCGGCGAAGAAGGCGTAGAAGTCAAAGTCTGCGAGTGCGGCTATAGTGAAACGGAAACGGTTGCCGCAACCGGGGAGCATACGGAAGATTATACACTTATCGGCGATGAGGTTGTTACAAGCTGTACAGTATGCGGAAAGGAACTCTCAAGGGCTCCTTATGAAAACAATTTTGAATTGTTCGCTTCGGATGTAACCGAAGAGCAATGTAAAGAAAATGATACACATACTGTTGTCAGATTAGACCGTAAACCGGCAAGTTGTTTTGAAGAAGGTGTACTTGCCCATTACTGGTGCGAAACATGTGAAACGGAGTATATGGCAGTTGATTCAGACCATGCGCTTACAGAAGAAGAAATAGTAAGTCTGGCAATTCCCAGAAAAGATCATAACCCACGGCGTGTAGCCAAAAAATTGGAACCGACCTGTACAGAACCAGGTAATATCGAATACTTTACCTGCGACAACTGTGAAAATCTTTACAGAACTCCGGAAGATCTTGCAAAAGACTACGCAACCCCTGATCCAACCCTCCGCATTACAGAAGAGGATACTGTCTTAGAGCCACTTGGCCATACCTATGTAGATGAAGATAAAAACAGCACGTGTGTATTTACTGCTGACGAAGATTTTAATCCTCTTAACTATGTAGAAAACACAGCAAGCGGCGTAACCGCAACACGTACATGCGCAAGAGAGTGCGGCAACAGCCAGACAGGAACCGTTTCAGTCGTTAAAACAAAACCAGCGGGTTTTAGCTGTGAAGATGGCGGCGACCTCACCTATACAGCAACAGTTACCTTTACTCAGAGCGACGATATTGCATCAGGAGAAACATTCCAGGAAACACATGACTATAAAGTTACCGTTAACGGCCATTCCCGTAAACTGGTAGTTGTCTGGGATGCATTACAGCTGTCAGCAGGTAATGATGGTAATCTCGCAATTGATGCTTCTAATGTAACTGCACAACGTTCCTGTGTATACTGCGACGAAGACGTACCTTCAACAAATGTTACCATAAGCTTACCAAACGGCGCGGAATCTTATCCCCTGAGTTGTAGCGAAGAACAGAGTTTAGAGCTTACAGCAACGGCTGAATTTGCAACACCGGAAGCGTCAGATACGTCAACAGAAACCAAGACATTTACTCTGCCAAAAAAACCGCATACTCCTGTTTCTGTAGAAGCAATAGAAGTAACTTGCGATAATGATGGTACTTATGCTCATGTAAAATGCAGCGCGTGTGAATCCTTATTCTGGGATGAAATAGACGCAGCCAATCCGGATATAGAGCCACTAACAGTGGAGGATGTAACAATCCGTTCTACAGGACATACATTTTCAACTCCTGAATTTGACCCAAATGGAGTTATCGTAACGGCAAAATTTACATGTACCAAAACCGAGTGCGGCGCATGGGTTAAGAAAAATTGCTACGAAATTGCAGGAGACGATGAAGCTTTACCGCCAACAGATGTAGACTCAAAGAACTGTGGTGAAACAGTTAATTACAGCTACCCTGTAAAGGTTTGGTTTGACAGATACCACGTTGCGCCAAAAGCGGGTGGCGCCGAAAAAGAATACGCTGAAACAGTATCGGACACATCTGAAGATTATGACGGTATTTCATACAGCGGTTTTGCACCGAAACCACGTACCTTAGAACATAATTTTACAGCAAACGTTACAGGCAACGGTACTGACGTTAAAAATGGCGTAACGATTACCCTGGCATGCGGCAGAACAAGCTGTGGCAAAACAATAGAGCTTAACAGCACACAAAACAGCGGCGACAATGAAAACCCCAATTTTATAACCGGAGGAACTTTAACCGGTGCAACCGACGGCACAATAACAATAGGGGCTCTTGACGAATCGTCAGAAGACTACAAAGCAAATACGTGTACAGGGGGTGGTACGGATGTCTTCCCTGTTACTGTTACCTGTAAAACAAACGATAATACAAAAGACCAATATACAGTAAACGGTTCCTTAAAATTAACAACCGAGAAATTAGGTCACGATTATGTGGTTGACAGCATGGAAGCAGATACGACCCAAGCAACACCAACGATAACTACTCTGCATGTAAGCTGTACAAGAGCAGATGATTGCGGATTTGCCGGTGAAACATTTACCTCAGCTGACAATCCTAGTTCTTTAGATATTCAGTCTTCAACAGACACAGACTTAGGCTATGTGGCAAAAAACTGTACAACAGACGGTAACGATGTCTGGACAGTTGCAGCAACAGTTGCAGACGGCACAACAGTATCTGTAAACGACACAGAGCAGACATTAACCATTACAAAAACATCTGAACACACAGGCCATGATTTTACAGGCAGCGGAACCTGGGACTGGTCTGCATTCGGCGACGCCGATACTGTAAACGGCAATGATTACATCATTCCCAAAGTGCCGGAAGGCAAGGTATATTACAGTATAGAATGTTCTAATCCAAATTGCGGCGGTGCAGAAGACACCGACAAAAATTCAGAAGTTGACGGACCAGAATATGTCACTGTAACAAAAGGCGACACTACATCTGTCAGAGTTCAGAAAAAACCTGCAGAGGTAACATCTACTATACCGGATGGCGCTAATTGCGGAAATGAAGACGGCTTTGAGAAAACATATACCGCCACCGTAAGCGGTGTTACTCCTGACGATACAAAGAAACAGAAAATCACAGGCCACAGCTGGGGCGAAATCGAATGGGATGCAGAATGGGATACAAGCAGTACTAACATGAAAGATTCCGATATCACCCTTGCAGACGGAACAAAATTCCAGATCCCTGTACGCACCATTGGTGCTTCACGCGCATGTGAAGTCTGCCCTGCAAGCGAAACATTTGACACAACTAGCAGCAATCCGAACGGATCTGTTGTAATTACAGAAAGAACAGAAAAAAATACATGTACTAAAACAGGTTCTACCATTTATCTTGCAAAAGTAGTCCTGGCTCCGGAAACAGAAGAAGGCGCTTCCGTTGAAGTCGTATGCGGAACTCCGCATGTAGAAATCTATAAAGCGACGGGCCATGCTTTTGACATTACCTGGGCATGGCAAGGCCTGACTGCGGAAAGCGAACAACCTGTTCCTGTTACGCCTCAAAACGAAAAAGATATTATTGAATACGTATCGGCAACCGCCACAAAAACGTGTGCAAACGAGTGCGGCGTTACGATCCAGCCGGAAGGCACAGTTACCGTAACGGCCAGCGATAATGTAGCAGACGGTATCAGCTGTACAACTCCGGATGTATTTATTTATACCGCATCCGCAAGCTTTAAAGACGTACCTACTGATGTATACACAGATACCCAGAAGGTAGTGCATATTGCAAAAGGCCATAACTACACATGGACTGTTAACAAAGCTTCCTGGACATATGACGAAGAAGACCTGAAACCAGGGACATTTGAAAACCTGACCATCGAAGGCGTTTGTAAAAACAACGAAAATCATAAGGTTACAGTATCCGGCGCATCATTAAATGTCACTTCTGAAGATGATATCAACTATAAAGCTGCAACATGTATGGCCGGAAAAACATTAGAAGTAACAGGTACATTTACCGGACAAGGCGGCGACGGCAAAGACTATACCGGTACGGCAACCTACACAGCTCCTTCCGGTGAGCCGGATTTAGAAAACGGACACGACTATTCCACAGCTGTGATTGACTGGGACGCGCTTGATCTGGATACATTAGAGCCTGTCAAAACAGAAGGTGAAGGAGAGAACGCCGTATACGTATACGACTTAACGGCAACCTGCGCATGCGGACTGAACGCAGCGGCAGAACATACAAAAACAGTAGACGTAAAAGCAACTGCTCTTGTCAGTGAAGTAAATCAGTTAAAAGAAAAAGGCTGCAAGGCAGAATATACTGTAAATTATACGTTAGCCCTGAAAGAAGCAGATCCGGACTTAACGCTTGACAGCACATACGCATATACACACGCTGCCAAAGACCATAAAATGAAGCGTCATTCGGCAGTGGAAGCTACTTGCGTAATTCCCGGCCATGAAACTTATTTTGAATGTGAGGTATGCCGCAACACATATACCAGTATGATGGCAGACACTCCATATGAATATGTGGAGGACGCGCCGCTCGGCCACATTTATGGCAGTCCAAAATTCTATTGGAATGAAGAAGGCAAAACGGCAAGCGCAAAATTCACATGTGTTCGCAGTGGATGCAGCGAAACAGACGCAGGCCATGAAAGAGTGTTTGCAGCTACGGTCTTAAGCAACCAGGTCTATGTAGAAGATAAACCCGGATGCCCTGGACAGCCAAATCCTGCAAACGGAAAAGGATACATGATGATCCGTATTACACTTGCAGGAGAAAATGAGGAAATCCCCGCAGGATTCAGCAAAAAACAGTATGACGGCGATTTACCTGTTGTCCTTTTGCCTGTAAACCATGATTACGAAAACGGCACATGCACCCTGTGCGGCTCAAAATCGGCAGATGTCGTAACGGTTATATTTAAAGATGGAAACAGCGAGTATGTTAAAAACCTGTATGACAAAACAAAAATGGACGGCGTCACAATCAATATCCCGGTTGGCCCGGTTCGTTCCGGTTATAACTTTATGGGCTGGAGTATTGACGGCACAACCGTACCGAAAAATATTGCAGACGAAATCCGTGCCAAAATACTTGCAGGCAACGACGTTACAGTAACTCCGATTTATGAGAAAACCGACAACCCCGGAACCGTAACGGTACAGTACAGGAAGGGAACTAAAAAAGCAGACGGGACATACGATCTTGCTGCATTTGGCGAAGCAGATGCATCTGTTACAGGCAAAATCGGAACCTATGCCAATATAACGCTGAAAGACATTACCGATACCAGCGTGAAGTTCTCCCACTGGGCAGATGAAACCGGCGCCGTATTAAGCACAGAAGAGACATACCGTATATTTATCCAGACAACCAGCGTGACTATCCAGGCAGTATATGTTACCAAGGACAGTGAAACCGAACAGGCGGCTCCGACCGTTGTTATTTCCAATATGTACAACACGCCGGGAACAACGTCCAATACGATTTCCTTTGTTGCTTCCATGAATATTCCGGAAGGATATACGGGAGTGGAGTCCGGTATGATTTATACCACAAACTCTGCTTGCGGAAACGATACGTCAAAAATGGCAATCGATAATGTAAATGCAGCTGACGATAAAATCCGCAAAATGGTCTTTGAAACCACCGATTACGTTACCAATATTTTAACCGTAAACGTTGGAACAAATACCGCTAATTTTGACAAACCCGTATTTGCAAGGGCATACGTCATCTGCACTAAAACTGGCGCGCCAGCCGAAAGAATCGTTGTATATTCAACTATCAAGTCTGTCACCTTTAACCAGTTGTCAGCAAAATCAAAATAATTTTCGTTCTTTGGAAAGGGGGTGCATATTCATGAACCACTATGAAACGCCTGATATGAAAATTGTTTATTTTGAAGCAGAAGATGTGCTAACGACCAGTGTCCCCGGCAACGCAACGGATCCGGATGAACTACCTTTTGACTAAAAACAATCTAATTACAGCCCCCATTTACATGGGGGCTGTTTTTTTATGGATCCTTCTGCTGCTACACCGTCTTTAACCATAGAAATCCACATGGCCGCCTACCCATGTTTCTTCCTTTGTCTTTACATAATCGCTCATTCCCATGGAAAGCGTGCTGTTGATTTTCTGAATTAACTCTTCGATAGAAGACGCCGTAACCGTAACGGTATCGCCTTCTTCTATGCCGCTTAGGCGTTCGGCATCCTCTTCTCTCTTCGCTTTCCGGTTCTCTGCCCGCTTTTCTTTTGCCGCTTTTTGGGCTTCCTTTTTCTCTTCGGCCCTTCTGGCCGCATTTTTTTCGATCCGCGCTTTTTGGGCTGCCAGGGATTTGTCAATTACGGCAAAGAAAGAGGCGTTCCCGCCGTCGTTTACCTGCATCCCATAAGTCTTCACCGCCGACGCGTTCGCGCCCAAGCTGTCTTTCAGCTGGGAAAGCTGCCCCTGCGCCCCGCTTATAATTGCCTCGTATTTTTTACGGTAAGCTTCGTCCTCCGCCATGCGTTCTATTTTTTCGGTGTCAATTAATACCACCATGCGGTTGGCATTGGCGTATTTGCCTGCATTTGCCTGCGCTTCAGCCTTTTTGTCCTCACTGACCAGAATAAAATCCATATGGGAGTATTTTCTGCGCAGCTGGTCGTAATATTTCTTGGCTTTTTCGCTTAATTCCGGGGAACCGATGGTGGCTCCTGACGTTACTTTGGTCTTTCTGTCCGATCGCTCCGCCGCCTTTGCAGCGTTCGCATTTCCTGAATATGCGGCATAACTTGCCGCTTCTGCCTGTGTTACCTGGTTCATGTGCCATTCCTCCTTGATCTGGTATCTGTAATTCCGTTTACGTTACTTTTGCTGCTATTTTATGTATCGGCTTTTCCATGGAAATTGTTTACATTTTAAACCACGCCAAAAAAGCAGCCTGCCAACGCGCAGGCTGCCTGTATAATTCGTTCTGTTTTTGGCCGGTTTACGGTCAGTTTATGGATTCTTTGATTTTATGGTAAATTCCTTCCGCGTCCAGGCCGTATTTATGTAACAGCTCAAGCGCCGGGCCGGATTCTCCGAACACGTCATAAATACCTATCCTGGTCACCTTAGTCGGGCATGTCTCGCTTAACGCCTCGCAGACTGCCGCCCCAAGGCCTCCAATGACAGAGTGCTCTTCTACCGTAAATACGCGTCCCGTTTTGGCTGCGGAGGAAGCGACCAGTTCCGTATCCAGAGGCTTAATAGTATGGACATTGACAACCTCTGCTTCTATGCCCTCTTCCGCCAGACGGTCTGCCGCGTCAAGCGCTTCCACAACGCAAAGCCCTGTTGCAAATATACTCAGATCACTGCCTTCCCGCAAAACGGCGGCCTTACCCAGTTCAAATTTATAGTCCGGCCTGTCGTTTAGAACCGGGACTGCCAGCCTGCCCAAACGCAGGTAAACCGGGCCGTCATATTCGTACGCGGCCCTTACCGCGGCTTCCGCTTCAATGGAGTCGCAGGGATTGATAATCAGCATTCCCGGTATCAGGCGCATCAGGGCAATATCTTCGTTGCACTGATGCGTTGCTCCGTCTTCCCCGACGGAAATCCCTGCATGGGTTGCTCCGATTTTCACGTTCATATGGGGATAACCGATGGAATTGCGCACCTGCTCAAACGCACGCCCCGCCACAAACATAGCGAATGTACTCATAAACGGGATTTTGCCGCATGCAGCCAGCCCCGCGGCAATACCGGCCATATTCGCTTCTGCAATACCGCAGTTGATATGGCGTTCGGGAAACGCCTTCATAAAATCTCCTGTCCTTGTGGCCGCCGCAAGATCCGCATCCAATACGACAATTCTTTCATCCGCCCTGCCAAGTTCCACCAAACCCTTGCCGTAACCGTCCCTGGTTGCAACCCTGGGCAAATCCTTTCTGTTTTGGATTACTGACATAATGCTTCACCTGCTTTCTCCAAATCTTTCATTGCAATTTCAAATTCCGCATCACCCGGCGCTTTGCCATGCCAGCTTACTTCGTCTTCCATAAAAGAAACGCCCTTTCCTTTGACGGTACGCGCAATAATTAACGTCGGCTTTCCTTTAACGGATTTTGCTTCTGCAAATGCTGCCGCAATTTCTTCAAAATTGTGGCCGTCAATCTGGATTGTATGGAAATGAAATGCCTCAAACTTCTTGTCCAGCGGATACGGGGAGCAGACGTCTTCTACATACCCGTCAATCTGAAGACGGTTATTATCCACAATCACAACGAGATTGTCTAATTTGTGATAGCCTGCAAACATTGCGGCCTCCCAAATCTGCCCTTCCTGGATTTCACCGTCGCCGCACATGGCATAAACGCGGTAATCCCTGCCGTCCATCTTGGCCGCCAGCGCCATACCGACTGCCACAGACAGCCCCTGTCCCAATGATCCGGTCGACATATCCACACCAGGCGTCTGCTTCATATCCGGATGCCCCTGTAAATAGCTTCCCGTATGCCTTAAAGTCATCAAATCTTCCACCGGGAAAAACCCCCGAAACGCCAGCGCAGCATAAAGCCCCGGCGCCGTATGCCCCTTGGATAATACAAAGCGGTCGCGATCCGCCATCTGCGGATTCTTCGGGTCAACATGCAGTTCTTCAAAATATAAATACGTAAAAAGTTCCGCTGCCGACAAAGAACCGCCCGGATGCCCCGCGCCTGCGCTGTGCAATGATTTGATAATTTCTTTCCTGACCTGCAAGGTCATCTTCTGAAGTTCTGGTATGTTCATATCCTACTCCCTTCGCAGTCTGTCCGTATCATGCTGTTCTCCTTTTCTTTCATCAGTATTTGCATTTTAAATGATACTATTCATCCTCACACATTATATATCACAGCGTCTGGTTTGTCAAAAATTATGTTATCCTGACGCAAAATTTTTTAATCAAAAAAGGGGCTCACGCCCCTTTTTTATCTTGGATTATTTAAATTTGGTTTTATCAGAGCATCCGTTTTCACACATGAATTTCTTGTATGCCCCTTTCTTTCCTTTTGGTACTTTTACATTCATTTTTGCGCTTGTCTTTCCGAATGCATTTTTCCCAACGCCTTTTTTCGACAGCTTTTTGGAGTGGATCCGGATATTGCTGAGATTTTTACAGTTATAAAACGCTTTTTTGCCGATCTTGGCTACATTTTTGCCAATGACAACTTTTTTCAGCTTATTGTTATTACTGAACGCATTTCCCTTGATTTCTGTAATCCGGAAAGCCTTGCCTCCAATCACAACCGTATCTTTGATGGTAACGGACGCTTTCTTTTTCGCTGCGCGCACAACGGCTGCCGTCCCCGCTTTTTCGTCTGTAATCTTATAACGCAAATCGCCGACGTCCCAAACGCTTCCTTTCTTTATACTGATTTCAAAAGAAGCTGTTTTTGTCCCGGTATAACCGCCTTTTCCTGTAATCGTAACGAGCGCCGTACCAATATTGACGTTATTCGAATATGCCGCCGTATAATCCGTACCGTCTGCTAACGCTTTTCCCCCGCAGGTAACGGCAAGCTTCGGCGCAATGGCTGCGCCTGTATAATACTGTACGCCGATGGCTGCGATAGCTGCCCCGGAAATATCAACTGCTTTGGGTTGATCAATAACTGGATTATCCGGGTTATTCGGATTATCCGGATTATCCGGATTATCTGGATTATCCGGACTCGGCTTGCTGTTATCCGCATCTTTTATTTCAGACGGTTCCGGAAGGGTCAGTTCCTGGAATGCGCCGTCTGCCGTAACGCCGCCGGCAGAATCCGTAAACGTCTTTGCAAAATCCTCAAATGTCCCGGATGCGGACTCATCCCACATTTTTGCGGAAGCTGCGCGCAGACGCGGATAAAGGCTCTTCGCCACTTCCTGCTGCGTCCCCTGCGTCGGGTCGTCGCACCACATAAAATACGTAGAACCGGACACATGTTCGTCAGCAATGTTTTGGTTGCCGGCAAACGTATTATTCTGGAACTGAGCATAAAGCCCCGCCGGGGTTTTTTTCGTATTCGCATTTCCGACCAGCTCTTTCCAGTTTGGATCCCCTCCGGTTAAAATACCGTAGAAATCCCCATGGCCGTTAATCATAGAAAGCCCCTGCTGCGCCAGAAAACCGGGCGAGGCATAACGGAAGCTGCTCATACCGTTATAGCACCAGTATTCCGCTTCGTCTATGTTTATCCAGGTATGCGTCGCAGCGTCCTGGTTATAATACAAAGGATCGTTGAATGAACGCACCTTTGTAATGCCAAGCTGCTTTAACTCGCCTGCCAGGCCGTCCAGATAGTCCGCAACCACGCCGTATTTACCTTCGGTAGACGCTACCGGGGTACCCCAGTTATACGCGCCGTGCAGGTATTCGTCCCCGCCGATATGGAACGTCTTACAGCCTTTGGACAGGAAATAGGACGCATACTTCTTAACAAGCGCTTTCATAAAATTTTTCGCTTCGTCGCTCTCAACGTCCATATCCCCGTTTAACGCATATTTTTGAAATTCTTCCTTTCCCATAATCCATCCGGTATGCCCCGGCGTATCCAGGCACGGTATAATTTCCACGCCGTATGCGTCCGCCGTTTCGATAATCTCATCCATTTCGCTTTCCGTCAGATAAGAGTCCGGATCGGTAACGCCGCCGCATAAAACGGAAAGATCCTCGTCCGCGTTCCCGTCGCCGTTTACATCCAAAGACATATCGTTTAACGCAAAGCGGAATCCCGTTCCGTTGGAAAAATCCAGTTCCATCTGGTTCATCCGAAGCCAGGACAGTTCTTTTATCATAGCGACAATCCAGTCCTTTGAAAAATATTTGCGGCCGCAGTCCAGATGGAAAATACGCTGCCCTACATCCGGTTCTTCGCTTTTCTTCATACTGTGAATGCTTTCCTTTAAAAGCAGGCTCTTCATAATATCGCGCAGGCCGTACATTGCGCTGACCGCGGAACCTGCCATAAGCACGGCTTTTTCATCCGCCACTTCGATTTCATACGCTTCCTGCGCAAGCGTATCCGATACCTGTATCAGGATATCCCCTTCCTTTGCAAAAGAAACGTCCCCATACACAATCGGCATTTTGCCGCTGACTTCTTTTGCCTCATATTCCGAAGCAATTAAAGACACCTTTTGCGCCAGTTCTGTCCCTTCCGGATTTTTATCCCCAACCAGGAACATTCTCTTCGGGACAAATCCTCCGCTTTCCCCCGTTTCCTCTGCAAAAACTGCTGACGGCATCACACTGAATACCATACAAAAAACCAGCAGAAGAGAAAACAATTTTGTAATACTTTTCTTGACCATACGTACCATTCCTTTCTTTGTTTATTTATTTCCGCTAAAATTGTAGCACAATTTTACAAAATTTTCAACAAAACAAACACTTGCATTCTACAAAAAACATGTTATAATTATTTTGATGGGGCATTGGCGCAGTTGGGAGCGCGCAACATTCGCATTGTTGAGGCCGTGGGTTCGAATCCCATATGCTCCATGCGCAAACAGCGGAATCCTGTGAGATGTGGGATTCCGCTGTTTTTATCATCCTTTCAGCTATGGCTGACGCTCCATGCCCTCCGCTTCCCCTCCTGCGGATTCCTTCCGCCTGGCCAGAAGCGTGACCACCTCTACATTCCCCGTCCACGGGAACTGATCCACCGCCACTGCCCGCTCCACCACATACCCACGCTCCAGGAACACCCCCAGGTCACGCACCAGGCTGGTGGGCTTGCAGGATATGTATACAATCCGCTCCACACCGTAAGCAATGATCTTCCCCAGGGCCTTCGGGTGAATCCCGTCCCGGGGCGGATCCAGGATGATGAAATCCGGCTTCTCCGGAATCTCGTCCAGCGCCTTCAGCACGTCCCCGGCAATGAACTCGCAGTTCCTAAGCCCGTTCATCTCCGCGTTCTTCCGGGCTGCCTGCACGGCCTCCTCCACGATCTCCACGCCGATCACCCTGCCTGCCGCCGGGGCCATCATCTGCGCAATCGTCCCCGTGCCGCTGTAAAGGTCAAATACAATCTTATCCGCCCCTCCATCCCCCGCATCCAGGTCGCCAATATACTCCCTTACCGTTTCATACAACACCTCCGCGCCATAAGAATTGGTCTGAAAAAAAGAAAAAACAGACAAACTTCCGTTATCGGAGGTAAGATGCAAAGAGAAATCTCCTGGGAGAGCAAGTCAGGCCTTTGATACCTGCTACTTCCTGGAACTTTTGGTGAATAAACACTGTGT
>OFGX01000947.1_pt1 | contig 19376 bp, 20 predicted proteins | sample 1521831 | NCBI WGS metagenome assembly OFGX01 (sample SAMEA3504080, study PRJEB24116) | mouse gut metagenome | biome: mouse gut; feature: mouse-associated habitat; material: faeces | place: Denmark | collected 2011 | reverse complement strand
AGGGGAAACTAGGAAAGGGGATAACATTTGAAAAACAAATAAAGAAAATAAAACCCGGCCTGCGCAATCTGCCCGCCGGAAAACAAATCGGAAAATTCCGAGAAAACCGCGGACATCACGCCCAAAAGCAGAATATATATCAGGATATTTTTAATGCCCGAAACCTCTCCCACAAGGGCGTCCTTTACTCCCCCAGCCAGCATTTTGAAAGCCTCGCCGGCGTTTCCGCTGATAATCATTTGAAGAAGCGTTTCCGCATCTATGGAAAGTCCCGGAAAAAGATTTTCCATCCCCTCGTTGACGGCTCCCAAATCGCAGGAGGACAGCCAGCCGTCCACATAGCCGATCCGGATTTCCTCCTCCCCGAACACGTCGGCCACCCGCAGCCCGTTCCAGTTCCCGTACATATCGGAAAAGCGGGCCGACACTGCCGACTGCATGGCGTTCTGGTACAGATAGATGGCGTTCAGCCCCTGGGGGTCGGACTTCGGAGCCAGGTCGGCCAGCATCTGCTGCACCTTTTCGTCCGTCAGTATCCCCGCGTATCTGGCGGCAATCTCCTTGTCCAGGGCCACGGCCTCCCCTCCGGATGCCTGGATGCCGCCGTAGGAGGCATATTTGTTCTGGTAGGTGGATATAGAAAACAGCGCCGAGAGCAGAAGCACTGCCAAAAAAGCCATCTGCGTCAGCCTTTTCCCGAGAAGTTTCCGCAGTTCGTATCCAATCAGTTTCCTCATCTCTCATCCCCTCCTTCGCATTGGGATTCCACATCGCTCCCAAAGTCCCTGCCGCACTCCTCAGCCCCGGAAGCGTCCTCCGAAAGCCCCCGTCCCCGCGCACGCCGCCCTCCGGCGGGCTGCTCCCGGAAATAGTACAGATACAAATCCTCAAGATTAGGCTCAACTAACCTCGCATTCCCCATAGGCCGCTCCCCGGCGATCACCCGCAGCACAGTGCGTCCGTCCCGCTCATTGCGCAGATTGCTCACGTTCAGCTCCGCCACATACCTGTCCGCATGCCCGGCGGGGACTACGCATTCCCACACCTGCCCCTGGATTTCCGAGGTGATTTCTCCGGGTCTGCCGTAGTGGACGATCTGCCCGGATTTCATCACCAGAATCCGCTCCGCGATGAACTCCACGTCCGACACGATATGGGTGGAAAGAATGACAATCCGCCCCTTGGAAAACGCGCTGATCAGGTTGCGGAAGCGCACCCTTTCCTTGGGGTCAAGCCCTGTGGTAGGTTCGTCCAGAATCAAGATCCGCGGGTCGTTGAGCATAGCCTGGGCGATTCCCAGCCGCTGCTTCATGCCGCCCGAAAAGGTCTTTATCCGGTGCCTGGCCTCACAGGACAGGCCTACCTCCTCCAGAAGCTCCCAGGCCCTCCGCTCCCCGGCCTTTCCTTCCAGCCCTTTCAGGGCAGCGATGTACCTCAGGAAATCGATTGCCCGAAAATCAGGATAGTATCCAAAGCCCTGGGGCAGATACCCCAGCAGATCGCGGTACCCCTCCCCCAGCTTCTCTATGTTTTTCCCATCCAGCAGTATCCGCCCCTCCGTGGGGCGCTGCAAGGCGCACAGCAGACGCATCAGCGTGGTCTTCCCCGCGCCGTTGGCCCCCAGCAGCCCATAGACCCCGGCGTTCAGGGTGACGCTCATGTGGTTTACGGCTTTTTTCTTCCCGTACTGCTTCGTCAGTTCCACAGTCTTCAGTTCCATAAAAAATCTCCTTTCCTTGATTGTAGTTCCGCATCTGCTCCGCCCGGCACTTTAGTATGGGCTGGCACCGTGCGGAGCGGACGCTGTTTTAAATTAGCTATTTATCTCTTTTTCAAGGGATAAGGAGATTGTAGAACAGATTTTTCTATTTTTTATCTACTTTCTGGCCCGTTTTTGAAAAAAGCCGTCACTTTTGCGCCGCTGGCGCCGTTCTCCACCTTCAGCCACCCGCCGTGGCGCTCGCTGAGCAGCCTGCAGATATAAAGCCCCAGCCCGAAATGCTCCTCCCGCCTTTCCTCCCCCGTGACATAGGGGTTCCATGCCTCCCGGAGCATCTTCCCGTCGAACCCGGGGCCGTCATCGGCCACCGTCAGGGCCAGCCCGCCGTCCCGCTCCTCCAGGATAAGCGTGACCTGGGTGTCCGCGTACCGGGCCGCGTTTGCCACAAGGTTGCCGCACACCTGAGACAGGAACATTCCGTCCAGCCGGAAATGCCCGGAGACCGCCTGATTCCGGAGACAGATTTTCTTGTCGTTTTCCCGGCAAATAATATTTGTATTTTCCTCTATCTGTGTCAGGAGCTCCGAAAGGGATATCCGCTGATATTCCGGCTGCCTGTCCTCCAGCCGCTGAAGCTGGCTCATGCTGTCCACATAGCGCTCCATGCGGGCGATGTGCTTCCCCATGGTGACAGCAACGCTTCGAACCTGGCTGTCCTCCCCGGCCTGAAGCAGCTCGTCATAGCCTTTCAGAACCGTCAGAGGCGTGCGCAGATCGTGGGCGAAAGCCGCATTCAGACGCCTGCGCTCCTCCATCTGCCGCCACATCCCGGAAAAGCTGTCCGCCAGTTGGCTCCGCATGGTCTCAAAAGACGCACAGAGCTCCCCCAGCTCGTCCTTCCTGTCGTAAGACAGGGAAAAGTTCAGGTCACTAACGGAAATCTTTTCCGATGCCCTTTTCAGCTCCGCCAATGGCTTCCGCAGACGGTTCCGGTAAAAAAGGAAGGCCGCCGTCAGGATGCAGAGCGCGGAATAGACCGGCGTAGCCACCAGGGGCAGCCCATTCGCAAAAGACAATAAGCGCTCATCTTCTTCCGTAAGCGACAGGGGGGTTTTGTAGATATAAGTGCCCTCTCCCAGTCTTTCGCCATTTTCGCTGGTCAGGTAATATTTTTCCCGCTGGGACGGATAGGAAGCATAAAGCCGCTCTATCGCGTAGCTGCAGACAGCCTCTGTTCCCTGAATCAACGCAAGGGCCACCATGGTCATCAGGACCACATACAGGACGAGGCTCGCCCGCAGGGAAAGGTTCCTGAACCGTGTCTTTATCTTGTCCATTTGTAGCCGCACCCCCAGACCGTCTCAATGTATGTCCTGTCCGTATGTTCCGCGATTTTGGCCCGCACCCTGCGGATATGTTCCGATACTACACCGCTGTCTCCCTCGCTGTCATAGCCCCATATCCGTTCGTAAATCCGCTCCCTGTCGAAAATCTGTCCCGGGTTCTGGGCCAGCAGGGCGATGATGTCGAACTCTTTCTTCGTAAAAACGATGCGGCTGCCCTGGCAAAAGCAGCACCGCTGGGCAAAATCGATGGCCAAATCTCCGGCGAATTTCACGCTGGTCTCCTGGCTGTGCCGCTCTTCCCGGCGCAGATGGGCCTGTACCCTGGCTTCCAGCTCTATGAGGGAAAAGGGCTTGACGATGTAATCGTCTCCGCCTGCCGCGAAGCCCCGCACTTTGTCCGCGTCTTCAATCCGCGCTGTGAGGAACAGGATGGGGCAGGCCACATGGCCCCGGATGCGCTCACAGATTTCCAGGCCGTCTATGACCGGCATGTTGATGTCCAGAAGGATGATGTCCGGCGCATGCTCTATCTGCCGGAGCGCCGCTTTTCCGTCAAAGGCTTCCAGGACCTGGTAGCCTTTGACCGTGAAGAAGCCGGAAAGCATTGTTACAATGTCCGGCTCGTCGTCTACTATGAGGATTCGGTGTCCCATGGCGTGTGTCTCCTTTGCTGCTTTGGTGATTTCTATGCTTCTTTCTTGCCCGTGGTGAATCGTCTGCGGGCGGGGAATCTTTTTGGTTTCAGTATAGCACGTAAAATCCAATTTTTTATCTATTTTTGCAATTTATACTGCTTAACAGTTTAAATTTCCGAGTAACCTGACTGCATAACGCCAGCCATATACGCAAAAGCTGCCGCACATACGATTCTTCCATCGTACATGCGGCAGCTCCCTATGCTTTTTTGTCTCCTGTCAGCCCGTCCTGCCCTTACTGCTCCATCTGCCTTCCCAGGAACCCGGCGGCGGACTGCAGAAGCTTCTGCTCCACCTCTCCCATGCGGGTCTTATTGTCGTTCTGGAGCAGCACCACGCTGCCGATGATGTCCCCCTCGCAGAGGATCGGCGCGATGGCCTCGTGCTGGTACTCATCCCCGCCCTCGTCGCAGACCGGAATGAAGCTGCGGTCTCCCCTGGTGGCCATGATGGTCTCCCGGTTGTGTATCTTCTCCTCCATCTGGCGGCTGACGGACTTGTTCACCATCTGCTTGTAGCCCCCGGCAGCCGCGATGAACTGATCCCTGTCCGCGATCAGCGCCGCGTGGCCGGACACCTGGGCCAGGCTCTCCGCGTACTGCTTGGCGAAAGTGCTCATCTCCCCGATAGGGGAATACTTCTTCAGGATGACCTGTCCCTCCCTGTCGGTGAAGATTTCCAGGGGATCTGACTCCCTGATGTGCAAAGTCCTGCGGATTTCCTTGGGGATGACTATTCTGCCCAAATCATCTATTCGTCTCACAATTCCTGTCGCTTTCATAAATACATTCCCTCCATTTATCGAGTTTACCTAAACCTCTGTCCGACTTCAGTCCCTTCACAGAAGCCTTCTGCCTGAAAACGTCCGGCGCAAAACGGCCCTGGAAAACACAAACCGCCATAGCCGCTTTGTCATCATCCGGTGTGGAGTTAGTATCTGTAAAAAAAGGAATTATATACAAGTTTTCTGCATTGAAAATCTGCTAATACAGAAATCAGTCCATTACTAACTTAAAATTATATTCTGCAATAAAATAAATACAAGTATTCAACACCCAAATAAATCCCATTATACTATCTTTACTTGCTAAATTCTGAATTTTTAATATTTCAGTCAAATCCAATCTTTCAAAATATTCTTTATATCTGTTCTCCGGAATCTGATATTGTCCGTATTGAATTCTATTAGCTTTCGAAATATTGTGAAATATAACCTGCTTAAGCACACCTCTTATATACTTCCAATACGTTAGATTCGTATGTACATATCCCTGTTTTGTAACCCAATCTGCCAACTGATATTTTACTGTCGGTAAAACACGCTCTGCAACCACTCCTTGTAACGCATTCTCAATAGCATTTTCCATGCTGTTTACTGAAGATATTTCTAGAATCTCATTGCAGCACTTTTCCCTTTTTTCTGCATCACTAACTCCAAAATGTTTTTCAAGCATATCATCTATTCGATGCGGGAAGTCCACCTGCGCACCCAATATCGTTTCCCGTTCTACCAATGCCTTATATTCCTTTCCTGGCTGCAATGATACGGGAATCTTCCGCTCAGCAAAATCATCATCCGGCAATCGACACAAATGCTGATAGGACTCAATCATAGGATAATTAATATACAGCCTCCCCATATCAGCAGCATCAACAAAACATCTTTGCATTTCTAAAATCTTTTCTTCCGAGAAATTTGTATCATGTCGCTCATAATCAAATACCAAAACTATATTTGTGAAATCCTCTTTATACCGGAGTTTATCTGGATATTGTTTCTTACTAATGACAAAGGGCAAATCAATATCTTCATTTTCCTCTGCCCACTCCTCTCCATACTCTTTCACGATATCATTATATAACTGATAGATATTTGTTCCGTATATCCAAATTTCATCCATGTTGATATTGATTTCGGGAAAACATTTGATAATCAACCAAAACAACCTATTTTTTTCATGATGCCCTTCTACAATCAGCAAGTTTTGGCTTCGCTTTCTTACCTCGCCTCGATAACTATTCATATTTATCAAACTCCCCACTGATGTACATCTTTTCAAGATTGTGGCCTTCTCGCAGCTCTCTTTCAGTTGCATTGCACAGCGCCGTCAATGTGCCCGCTTTTGACAAAATAAATAAACAATCCGGTCGCATCAGTCGATTTGTCATCAAATTCGTATTGTGAGACGTCATAATAATCTGACATTTAGGATATCTTCTCTTAAAAAAGTTTACCACTTTCTCTGCCATTTCATAATGATAAAAAGCATCAAATTCGTCTAAATATATAAAAGAGGGAGCCCAGCTTTTCGGAATCAGTCGCCTATATAAATCAACTAACGCTAAAGTTCCGCTGGATGCAGTCTCATAAAACGGCACTAATTTCTCATGCCCAAAATATAACTCTCTCTGACCATCCGGTAATTTTTGTAATACTAATTTGCACTCTATCCCCATTTCATTCAGGAAATCTTCTAAATCCTTTAATCTATTGGAGCCTTCCAGCAACTCATAAAAACTATCATTCGTTCGTCTTGGCATTCTCAATATTGCGTTTCCGGCTGTAATCATAAGCATTCTTCTGACATAATTCGCTAATTTAATTAAAACCGAATCATTGCTCAAGGCAACATTGCTGATCAGCCATCTCAAAAATGGCAGCTTAGGCTCCTGAAGCCCTAGATCACCCATATCTATTGACTGCAGATATCTATCTATACTAGCTGTTTCGGCATTGATATATTCAAGATTCTTAAAATCAAATTTATTATTTTCAAAGTCACAGCAAAAAATTACTTTACCGTTAATGCGCAATTCTTCATCCTTTAGTTCTTGATTGGAAAATCGAGCATAACGATACACCAATTCATTATCTTCAAACCTGAACTCATATGAAAAAATCGCCATTTGGTCTATTGAATCAGCATTCAGAAATACTCCTGTATCAACATAAGGCCGCCCGCCAAATATTGCTGTACATATATCAACAAACGCCTTTCCCAAATTTGTTTTTCCTGTCGCATTTCTACCATAAATCAGCATTTTGCTGATGGTTTCATCCGTGATGCAATCTGTACTAAATTGATACCCTGCGGTATCTTCAAAATCGATAGATATTTCATCTTTAAAATTCTTGTAATTCTTCAATGTAAATTTCTTTAACATTTTCCTACTATCCTCTCATACAGATTATATGCACACAAATCCATGATTACAGTATAACCATTTTTACAGCTTTCCACAACCTATTTCCGTAATTTTTTTACGGTAAGTCCGCATTATTACCTCATTCCAAAAAATATCTCCATCATTTTATGAAAAAATGACGGAGATAATAATTCAATGACAGAGGTACTTCCTCAGTCTTTCTCATACCCATTCCGCTTATAAAGCACCAAAAATACCAGAACGCTGATCAGCAGCTCCCCGAACAGCACCGCCATGTCCAAAGGCGACATCACATATGTCTCCCCTGCCGCCAGGCATTCCGTCATCCCCGTCATGACCCCGGTGAACAGGAATCCCGAGATTTTGTGGAGCGCCTCCGACATGTTCCCGAATATCGGCACCATCATGAACACCATCAGGAAGGGATAGGAGATCAGATTGGCGTTCATCTGGTTCTTGGCGCAGATTCCCACGATCATCCCCAGCACGCAGCTGGTGAGGGAGACCACCATGCTCACAAAGAAAAAGGGAATCCAGGGGACGATGTCCATGGGAATCCCGCTGATGAAGAGCACGATGTAGTTCACCGCCATCAGCATCACAAAGGGAAACAGGATACTGCCGATAAAATACTGCATCCCCGTAATCGAAGATGTCATCAGCACCCGCAGCGTATGGCTCTCCTTCTCCTCCGCTATGGACGTGCCCACCATGATGAAGCCCTCCGCGCAGATGTTCATGGTGATTCCGATGTTCAGAAGGACCCCTCGCAGAAACGGCACCAGCGTGCCCCCTGAATTGATTCCATAGAGGATTTTGCATACATACACCATCCCGATGACCAGCACCGGCCCTATCATGATCATGGTATTCCGGCTGATGCACAGCCATTTGATCCTGGCTACCGCGGCCAGTTTATGCAGATTCCCTGCCCTTTGCGCGCTGGGGCAGCCGCCCATTTCCATTGTTTGCACATTTCCATTCAAGCTATTCATGTCCGTAAACTCCTTTCCATATGCTTTTCCTAAGCTTTTCTATGCGCTTTTTCCCGCTCTTTTCCATCCGTTTTTTCACACATTGAGATCTTTCCCTGTGACCTCCAGGAACACGGTCTCCAAAGTGGGCTCACAGGAATGGATCCGCATGATCTCGTCCCGCTCCATCCACTCGGCGATTTTCCGGACGTTCTCCGGATTCTGGGCCAATACCAGCTCCCTGTCGCCCTCCAGCAGCACGCTGTATTTCTTGTTGCGGTTGTGCTTCAGGCAGATTTCCTGAGGGGAGCCGAACTCCACGATCTCGCCATCGTGCAAAAGCGCCACCTTGTCGCAGAGCTTCGCGGCCTCCTCCATGTTGTGGGTGGTGAGGAAGATTGCCATCCCCTCCTCCTTCAGCTCCAGCAGCATCCGGTGGATGGCCACGGCGGTGGAGGGATCCAGGCCGCTGGTGGGCTCATCCAGGAATAAGACCCTGGGCTTGTGCAGCACCGCCCGGGCCAGGACAAGCCGCTGTGTCTGGCCTTTGGAGAGCTTCCCGGCGGGTTTGTTCCTATGCTCCCCAAGCCCTACCTGGGCCAGCACCTTCTCCACCCTCTCCCGGGACACCTGCCATATCCCGGCGAACACGTAGAGGTTCTGCCATACGGTCATCTTCTTGTAGATGCCGCTGTTGTCCGAGACCACGCCGATTTTTTCGTAAATGGACTCGTCGATGTTGGAGGAGTCCGTGCCCAGGAGCCTGGCCTCCCCGGAGGTCTGCCGCAGCTGTCCGGTGATGATCTTGATTGTGGTGGTCTTTCCCGCCCCTGACGGCCCCAGGAAGCCCAGGATCTCGCCCTGGTGCAGGGTCATGTTGATGTCCTTCAGCGCCTGTTCCGTCTTGAACCGCTTGGAAATGTGGGACAGGGAAAGCAATACGTTCTGTTCCATAGAATCTCCTTCTTTCTTCGTTTTTTCGCTTAAATGCAATCGTTCAGGCGGATTGCATCTCCACTACTGACATCTTACCACCCCAATCCGCTCCCATGGGGAAATATGCCTGAACGGAACAGGGGGGTGCCTGAACAGGATTCCGCCCTCTCTGTCCCAGAACTCCCGGCAGGTAAGGAAGTGTCTACAAATAACTGCTGCAAGTTTATGGCAATTTTTATTGTATTTCCGGGCTTTTGCCTGAAGCAATTGCAGCAGTTATTTTCCGACAATTCCTAAATTAATGAAAATTTGATAGAACTATGAAAAGACGGGCGGCAAAGGCACCAGATGAAGGCCCCGGAATCTCCTGGGCGGGGGCGACTTTATATTGCGGGAAGCTGTCATCCCGGTAAGTGGGCTCGTCTGTATATATCTGGCAGGATAGGGTATCCAGCACTTCCGTGTGAATCATGAACATGGTATTTGTGAAGCGGGTGGAGAAGCTGGACGTGGAACTGACTTCGGGAGAAGCTGTGTACGTCAGCAAGCCGAAGAAGAAAGAATTTATGGAAGCATTGGCCGGATTTTGGGGGAGGCTGAATTTCGCTATGACGGTCTGCGGTTCATTTTTCATCAATGGCAATGGTACATCATTTCCCATCTTCCCACCAGCGTCATGGTCCTGCTGGTCAGGAAATTCCTACTCCGTTTGCAGAAGGATATTACGGTGTGCGAAAAGGTTGTTCTGACACTGATGTTTTATGGTCTGATGGTGCTGTTGATCGGCATGCCGGCGAATCCGATGGGACACACATTTCTATCTAAAATAGGAATGGTGACCGGAATTATGATTCTGGCTTTGGAAATGCATTGGACAATGCCATAGAAGCCTGCGGGAAATTGGCTGAGGATGAGAGATTTATCACTCCATGGAGCTGATGATCAGACGCATCAAGAGGTGGTTGAAGTAAAGCCCTGTTCATGTTATACTATTAATCAAGCAGTGATGAAGATGGCAAAAAGCAATGCAAAAGCTGACGCTGACGCAAGGCTTCACAGAAATAGGAGCGAATCGCTTTTGAACCGAGATGTGACGCAGAAATTAACGGCGATAAGCGGGCAACAGCAGAAGCGCGTGACAGCGCAAAAACAGCCGCCAAGGAGGTTTGCTTTATGGCATTACCAGCACAAAAGGCACGGTACACCTTTGCCGATTGCCTCACATGGGATGAGCGTGAACGTATAGAAATAATTGATGGGGAAGCATTTATGATGGCCGCGCCATCCAGAATCCATCAGGAAATCTGCTTTGAAATCGGTCGGCAGCTCGGTAACTATCTGGAGGGAAAACCGTGCAAGGTCTATCCAGCTCCCTTTGGCGTTCGGCTGTTTGAACAGGATGGGGACAGGCCGGAGGACGTTGACACGATGGTCGAGCCGGATCTCTCTGTGGTGTGCGACAGGAGCAAATTGGATAAGTATGGCTGCAAGGGAGCGCCGGATATGGTAATTGAAGTCCTCTCCCCCTCTACACAACGGCATGACCAGCTGGTGAAGCTTAACCTATATCAGCAGGCCGGGGTTCAAGAATATTGGATTGTAGATCCGGAAAACCGAACAGTCCGCGTCCTGCTTCAAACCGGCGACGGCACTTTCCGAATCCACGAGGTCTATGGACAGGAGGATGTGGCAAAGGTCAATGTGCTTGAGGGATGTTTCGTCGAGTTGAGCAAAGTGTTTTCGGAATAAATGACGCTGAAGCGGGTCGGGAATCATCCTACCCCGTTTTTTACTCCCTTCCCGATGCGCCTTGCCCGGCACTTCATCGACACAGGACGCACGCAGCCCTGCGGGAGTGAGCGACAATGATAACCCAGCGGTTTTCCTACTTAACAAGACCCGAACAGAGCGCCATAATCCCGTCCTGTGGGCTTTCGTCCAGATTTCCTGTGGACTCGTCCGCAATCAGAATATCCGGGTTGCGGGACAGCGTCCTTGCTATGCCTGTCCGGAATCCACTCTCAGCGCAGCAGCTTATCCTTGTGGAATGAACAATCATCTACCGAAAACACGCCGCCCAGACACAATCCATTATCAATATTCACACAGAAACAATTGATTTTTCCGGACGCCTGAAAACCTTTTTAACCCAGAATTATAAATCCAGATTTCCGAATCATGAAAACCTGGATTTAGAAGCCATACTGTATGCCAATATGACAATGACGCTTGCCGAATATTATATCAGTAACGCAAACTCATCCATTACCAATAAATCTATCATATCCTCTTACATTTATACTTTTTTGTATGCAATCAGTATACATGATGAACAACTGATCCAAAAAGAATATAACAGATTCCTGCAGATGAAATACCCAAAATGATTTCTTCCTAAAAAATATCCTACCCGTAAACCGCACTTTTCATAACGGCAGAAAATTCTTTTGCACATGCCTGTAAATCACATCCTCCCCAACAAAGCCCCCTTCACATTCCTGGAAAACAGGCATCTCTCCCCGTTCTTCATCCGTATCTCCCGCCCCTTCAAATCCAGCTCCGCAATCTGATCCACATTCACCAGATAAGCCCTGTGGGTCCGGAGAAACCTGCTCCCCAGCTGCCCCTCCAGCTCCCGCAGGCTTCCGATAAAGTCAAACCAGTCGTTCATCCCATGTAAAGCGATCCGATGAGTGCGCGCCGTGGCCTCGAAAAACAGAATCTCATCCATTGGCACATGCTTCACCACATCCATCACCTTCACGGAAAAGTACTCCCTGCGCTCTCCCTGCTCCGCCCGCATCCGCTGGGTAATCACAAAAAGGCTCTGCCTGAGCCCCTCCTCCATCTTCTCCCTGCTCTCTTTCACGATATAATCCAGCGCTTCCAGATGATAGCGGAACGTCTCAAACGCCAGGTTCCCATAGGCCGTCACATACACCAAAAACCCCCTGGGATCCAGTTTCCTGATTTCCCGCCCCAGGGCGAACCCGTCCATGGCCTCCCCTTTCAGCTCCACGTCCAGGAAGTAGATTCCCCGCCCCGGAGCCTCCCTCACCGCCTCCAGAATCTCCAGCGGGCTGCCGCTGCACAGGGCGATCTCCATGTCATATCCCTCTATCATGATCTGTTTCTCCAGGCATTCCCTCTGAATCCCCCGGACGTTCTCCTCGTCCTCGCAAATATATACAGGCAGCATTTCCTCACTCCTTACCCCGCTATCATAATCCGCTTCTCCAGGCATTCCCTCTGAATCCCACGGACGTTCTCCTGGTCCTCGCAAATATATACAGGCAGCATTTTCTCCTTATTATAAGTTCCGCATCCGCCCAGCCCTGCACCCAGACATGGGCAGAGATCTTTCGGCCGCGAAAGGAGTGCGTCCGTAAATCCCCTGGGGCCATCCCCCTCACCCTGCGTTCCTCTCCTCCACCTTGAACTCCTGGACAAAATAGCCCTCCTGCACCGCCGTGGCCGGCAGCACGTTCTCGTACCCATCCAGAATCTTCCGATAACTGGCCAGCCCAATCCCCCGCTCCGCCCCTCTGGTGGAATAGCCCTGCTGCCAAATCCTGTGGACATCAACCTCGTGGTACAGCCGGTTCTTCACCCGGAAAGTGGTATACCCCTCCTGGCAGCTGATCATGATATGCACCCGGGCGTCCTCCCTTCCCCTGACCTCGTCCATGGCATTGTCGATCAGAATCCCCAGGCACCGGCACAAATCCGTCGTCCTGCACCCCGTCCCGCAAAAAGGCCGCATCACCTCCAGCTCACAGACCGTGCCCTCCTTCTGCATCTGGGCAATCTTCGCCAGCAGAAGCCCCCTGATCTCCGTCATGCAGACATTGCCCAGCTGGGACATCTGCCGAATCTGCCCGCCAATCTGGCTGTCGAAGTCATCCGTCATCTCCCGGATGTAATCCATGGCCTCCGTCAGCTCCCCCTCTTTCGCCGTCAGGTACATTCCCGACATCATATTTTTGTAGTCATGCCGGAAGCGCCTCATCTCCTCCTGCATCCCCTCCAGCGTCCTGATATAGGCCTCCTGCTGCCGGACGATCAGCGACTGGGCGGCAGCTTCCTTCCGCTGCCACTCCTCCCGCCCCTTATAGTGGAAGACGACCAGCGCCGCAATCAATACCAGGTACGTAATGCTCAGGCCGCCATTGCGGCTCATGCCTCCATAGGTGAGCAACGTCGCCATACCATATATCACCACGGGATAAGCGCTCAGACAAATCATGCCCCAGCTCCAGACATCCCTGTGCTCCAGCCACCGGCAGTACGCATCCCCCACCTTCAATTGGCGCAAAAGAAAGAAAACCAGCAGGACGGCAGCAGGCCCCAGCATATAATTGGATATCAAATACCGCACCCGCTCTTCCCCGATGCTCAGGTCATAGGGCCTTTCAGACGTCAGGACAAAAACCACCACCGTAGAAAAATGCATCACAATGCCCTCAAACAGCACAATGCCCCAGCACCGTCTGAACCTCTCCCGGAAAAGAAAGCCGATGCAAAGGGCGCCCCCAATCAGCTGTACATATTCCATCAGGATGGCCACAAAAAAATTCCGCAGCAGGCCCGCCTTGTAAAGCAATGCCGCAATCCCCGCTCCCGTCACAATCCAGGCTGCCGCCAAAACGATTCCGCCGCCCCGGAACTTCCCCCTTCCGAAAGAAAGAATCCTTAAAACAAACAGCCCCGCACAGACAACCATAGCCAGGCCGAAAACGCCTGAAAACATATCATAGACAAACACACTCAGAAAACTCATGTTCCGCCTTTCCCTGTCCCCGCCGTCTCCCACGGCTGACGAACATTCAATCTGCCACGATATTGTTCAGCCACACGCCCTTCTTCACCAGCACGAACCCAATGGCGCATTTTATCAAATCCAGCATCTGGCAGCTCAAAAACAGAATCGCTATGGACATAGTCGTATGGCGGCTGAGCACATAGGCCACCGGGATGCTGACGCACCAGAGGAACACGCTGTCGAAGAGGAACGTGATGATCGTCTTCCCCCCGGAGCGCAGGGTGAAATAAGTGGTGTGCAGAAAAGCGAATACAGGCATACACAATGCCGATACCCTCAAAAGGAGCATGGCTAGGCGCTTCACCTCATCGCTGGTATTGTACAATTGAGGGAACAGCGGCGCCAGCAGGGCCACCACCGCACCCATGGCTATGCTGCTCGCCACCGCAAAAGCGATGAGCTTCCTGTCCGTATCCTTGGCCTCCTCCATCTTCCCGGCCCCCAGCAGCTGTCCCACCAAGATAGACACGGCGCTCCCCATGGCCACGAACACCACGTTGAACAGGTTGGAAATCACCGTGGAGATATTCAGAGCCGCCACCGCGTCCAGCCCTCTGGTGGAATAGCACTGGGTCATCATGGCCGTGCCCGCCGACCAGAGAATCTCGTTCACCATCAAAGGCGTGCCCTTCCTGGCAATGTTCCAAGTCAGCTGGCCAGGGACACGGAGCTCCTGGTAGGCTCCCACGATGAAAGGCATCTTCTCCGGATGGGCATGGGTCCAGACAATGACCACCGCCGCCTGCACATACCGGGATATCACAGTGGCGATGGCAGCGCCCACCACCCCCAGCGCAGGGAAGCCGAATTTTCCGAATATCAGCAGATAATTCAGCGCCAGGTTCACCAGCACAGCCGCCACCCCTGCGGTCATGGGCACTTTAGTCTCCCCGCCCTCGCGCAGGGTGCTGGCATAGACCTCCTCTATGACGAAGGGCGGCAGTCCAACGAACATCACCCAGAGATATTCCTTCCCGTACTCCAAAGTGGCCTGCAGGGCCGGGTCATTGCCCTCCCCGTGCAGATACATCTGTATCAGCTGTTCCCCGCCCAACGCCAGCACAAGGATGCCCAGCACCAAAATCCCCAGGCACACATAAATCTTGAAGCGAAGGGTATGGCGGACGCCCTCCTGGTTCTTGCAGCCAAAAAACTGCGCGCCAAAAATGCCCACCCCCGAAATCGCGCCGAAAATAGCCAGGCTGAAGACCATCAGCAGCTGGTTCACAATGGCGATGCCCGACATCTGCTCCGTCCCGATGCGCCCCACCATGATATTGTCCAGCAGCCCCACGAAATTAGTGATGCCGTTCTGAATCATGATGGGAACCGTCACGCCCAGCACTTTTCCGTAGAATGCCCTGTCGCCAATCAATTTCTTCCTGTTGTCCATCTCTTTCCTCCCGATTCAGCCGCTACCCAGCGGCACCTATACAAAAAACGCATGCATTTTCATTAACCTACAGCATAAATCCTGAGCGCCCCCGCCTATGGAGGACTCTGGAGACCTTCCGCCGTCTCCTCCCGGTCTTCGCCCATCATGTCAAAACAGTATCCCAGATAGATGATATGGGACATGGCCGTGATGGCGCAGCGCAGTATCTTCTTCTCCTCGCTGGCGGCGCTCCCCACCTCCTCCAGCGAATCCTTCAGCCCGAAGATATGCTGCAGCATATTCTCCAGCTCCTGGCAGAAATAATCGTAGGCCACCTGCGTCTCATAGGTGCGCTTCTGCATGGCGAAAAGCCTGCTGATATTCTCCATGGACAGCACATTCTTGGCCACGGAGAGGAAGAAAAGATACGCAATCTGCTCCGCGTAATACTGCTTCTTCACCGGACTGGCGATATATCCCTTTTTCACATAATTGCTGACCATGGAAGCCGTGATCTTCTGACATCCAAAAGTCTCCAGCACACCGTTCACGTACCTCACCACCTGGTCCAGATACAGCCCCATATCCGGCAGCTCCTGATACCTGGGCATATGTAATCCACAAATGTCGACGCTCATACCGCACCCTTCCTTCACTCCGGAGGGCCACCCCTGCTGCAGGCAATGGCCGCCGGATTCCTTCTATGTCCAAAACCTGCAAATCATTATAAGGCAGATTCCCACCAGCGTCAACAACATACGAAAAACCTCTTGACAGGTTTTTCAAAAACTGATATAAAGGACATATAATAAGCTTCTCAAAAACCGATAGTCAAGTTATGAATATTTTCAAGGAGGTATCCCTATGAAATATAAAATCGTATCCGACTCCGCCGCGGATCTCCTGGCCATAGACCAGGCGCCCTTTGCAAGCGTCCCCCTGCATATCATCATCGGCTCCCGGGAATTCATCGACGATGAAGCCATCGACCTGGCCCAGATGGAGGAGGCCCTCTCCGCCCACAAAGGCCGCTCCAGCACTGCCTGCCCGGGGGTGGACGACTGGCTCCGGGCCTTCGGGGATGCCGATGCCGTCTTCTGCGTCACCATCACCAGCGCCCTGTCCGGCAGCTACAATTCCGCCATGTCCGCCAGGCAGCAGTATGAAGAGCGCTATCCCGGCCGCCAGGTGCATGTCATCGACTCCCTGTCCGCCGGGCCGGAGATGGCGTTGATCGTGGAGCGGCTGCAGGAGCTGCGACTGGACGTGCCCCAGGTGACCTTGCTGGCCCATGAGCTGCGGAAAAAAGGAATCGGGCTGCCGGAGGGCATCCTGACCGTGGAGGAGCTGGCGGACGCCCTGGCGGGGAGCAGGTGACCGGGAAAGCCCCTGCCGGAAGCAGAGGACGGAATCTGCAAAAATGGACGAGAGGTATCGATATGTCGATTATTCTGGATCATGTGAGTTATATATACGGAGAGGACGGCCCTCTGGCCGTGAAGGCCCTGGATGACGTAAGCCTCCAGATTCCGGACGGGCAGTTCGTGGGCATCATCGGCCATACGGGATCGGGGAAATCCACTCTGATACAGCATATGAACGGCCTGCTGAAAGCCACCAGCGGCCATATCTATTTCAACGGGGAGGACATCTATGACAGGGACTTTCCCATGAAGAAGCTGCGCAGCAGGGTAGGGCTGGTCTTCCAGTATCCGGAACACCAGCTCTTTGAGATAGATGTGTTCAGCGATGTGTGCTTCGGGCCGAAGAACCTGGGGATGGACAAGAAGGAGGCGGAATTGAAGGCCTTTGACGCCCTGCGCAAGGTGGGGATGCCCATGGAGCTGTACTACCAGTCCCCCTTCGAGCTCTCCGGCGGCCAGAAGCGCCGGGCGGCCATCGCGGGGGTGCTGGCCATGGCGCCGCAGGTCCTGATCCTGGACGAACCCACCGCGGGCCTGGATCCAAAGGGCAGGGAGGAGATACTGCGGCAGATCAAGGAGCTGCAGACCCAGACAGGCATGACCATCCTATTGGTGAGCCACAGCATGGAGGACGTGGCGGAGTATGTAGACAGGATTGTAGTCATGAATAAGGGGAAGGTCATGTACGACGGCGCACCCAAGGAGGTATTCGCCCATTACAGGGAGCTGGAGGAGGTGGGGCTGGCAGCGCCCCAGGTCACCTATATCCTTCACGCGCTGAAGGACAGGGGATTTGACGTGGACGTGAACGCCACCACCACCGGCGAGGCGGTGGACACCGTGCTGCACGCACTGGGCCGGATTCCGGAAGCCTTTCGCCCGTGAGCCGGGCCACAGTGAAGAGCAGGTTTTAGCGACTGTCAGTATAAATTTGGATACAGGCGAGGAGAGATATGCTGAGGGATATTACATTAGGACAATATTATCAGACGGAATCCGTGATCCACAGGCTGGATCCCCGGGTGAAGCTGGGGGGGACTTTGGGTTACATCATTTCCTTATTCTTCTTCCGGAACTTCCTGGGATATGGGGTGGCGGCCGTCTTTCTGGCCACGGTCATCGGCCTTTCCCATGTGCCGTTCCGGTTCATCGTAAAGGGGATGAAAGCGATCGTCTTTCTGCTTCTGATCACGGTGACCTTCAACCTGTTCCTGACACCGGGCAGGGAGCTGGTCTCCGTCTGGAAACTGACCATCACGGTGGAGGGCCTGCGGACGGCCGTCACCATGGCAATCCGCCTGACCATGCTCATCATCGGCTCCTCCCTGATGACCCTGACCACCACCCCCAACAACCTGACGGACGGCATGGAGAGCATGATGAAGCCCCTGAAGGCTTTCCGGGTGCCGGTGCACGAGGTGGCCATGATCATGTCCATCGCCCTTCGCTTCATCCCGATTCTGCTGGAGGAGACGGACAAGATCATGAAGGCCCAGATCGCCAGAGGGGCGGATTTCGAGACGGGGAACATCGTGAGGAGGGCCAAGGCGCTGGTGCCGCTGTTGGTGCCCCTGTTCATCTCCGCCTTCCGCAGGGCGAACGACCTGGCCATGGCCATGGAGGCCAGGTGCTACCGGGGCGGGGAGGGCAGGACGAAGATGAAGCCCCTTATCTATCAGAGGCGGGACAGGCTGGGGCAGATATGCATTTTGGCCTATCTGGCGATCAGCATAACGGCGGGCAGGCTGCGGTTCTGAAAAATTACGCGCATATCTTCCGTCCGGGGAGGCGGACAAAGACCTGGCGGACAGATACAGCGGCAGGACGCATCAGACAGATACATCCACCGGAAAGCCGCAGGCTGCCTGGCGGGAGAGAAAGGACAGGAAATGGAGAAGAAGCGCATCCGCATGACAGTGGCCTATGACGGCACCAATTATCACGGCTGGCAGGTCCAGGACAATGGAATCACCATCGAGTCGGAGCTGAACAGATGCCTGACGGAGCTTCTGAAGGAGCCCATACAGGTCATCGGCGCCAGCCGCACGGACTCCGGGGTGCACGCCCTGGGGAACGTGGCGGTGTTCGACACGCTGTCCCGGATGCCCGCGGGGAAGATTGCCTATGCGCTGAACCAGCGGCTCCCGGAGGACATCCGGATCCAGAAGTCCGAGGAAGTCCCGGGGGACTGGCATCCCAGGTACTGCGAGAGCCGCAAGACCTATGAGTACCGGATCTACCGGGGGGAGTTCCCCCAGCCCGTGAAGCGGCTGTATTCCTATTTCACCTACCATCCCCTGGATGTGGGGCGCATGCGGGAGGCGGCGGCTTACCTGGAGGGGGAGCATGATTTCCGCAGCTTCTGCCAGACCGGGGCACAGGTGCGCAGCACCGTCAGGACGCTGTACGCGCTGTGGGTGGAGGAGCAGGGCCAGGATCTGGTCATCCGTGTGTGCGGCAACGGCTTCCTCTACAATATGGTGCGGATCATAGCGGGGACCCTGATGGAGGTAGGGCAGGGCAAGCGGGAGCCGGAGTCCATGCGGGATATCCTGGAGGCCGCGGACCGTGCCGCCGCAGGGCCTACCGCCCCGGCCCACGGGCTGACGCTGGTGCGCTACGAGTTTTTATGATTTCCACGTAATTTTTCCGCATATTTTGGAAAATAATGATTGACAGAAGATACCGGTTATAGTACAATAACCAAGTGTGACAACGATTCCGAATGCCGAGCCAAAGCCCCGGCGGAGCATTTGAAAATAGAAAAACCGTCCCGACGAAGCGTGGAATGCAGCCCGGACATCTGCAGGATGCGGCGGACACGGGATACAGACTCAAGGAGAACGCAATACGGAGGGAAAGTAATGAAAACTTTTATGGCTAGTGAAGCTACAATCGATAGAAAATGGTATGTAG
>OFGX01000945.1_pt1 | contig 19427 bp, 17 predicted proteins | sample 1521831 | NCBI WGS metagenome assembly OFGX01 (sample SAMEA3504080, study PRJEB24116) | mouse gut metagenome | biome: mouse gut; feature: mouse-associated habitat; material: faeces | place: Denmark | collected 2011 | reverse complement strand
AGATACCGGCGCGGCCCTGCTGAAATTTGTCAGCGTCAACAGCCGTCCGGAAGAAGAGACGGGCGCGGCGGAGAGACAGCTGACCGTTTTTGACTTTCAGCCCCAGGAGTACTCTATCAGAGATCTGGTCCTGCCCAATGAACTGCTGGCCGGGGAGATCCTGCACAGCTTCAAGCCCTCGGAGACGGATATCATACCGGACGGCAGGACAGCGGTCAATCCGGCCGGGACAGACCCCGGCGGACCTGGGCTCAGAGCTGGTGTCCCTGTCCTCCCTGGGGTTCGCCGGAGACGGGCGGCTGCACATTCTGCTGGAGGTCCCGGCAGAGGTATCTCCCTCCGGCTCCGTCCTGCTGAGCAGCCTCCGCAGCCGGTATCTGGAATCCCTGGGCAGCGAGTATGTAACGCCCGAAATGGCAAATGAGTATTTTGAGCGCTACAACGACCTGACGCTGCCAGGCGTCTGGTTCACCTGGAACGGTGGACTTTACTACGACATGTCCTTCCCCGCAGGGCCGGATGCGCGGGACGATTTGCTCCTGGAGACCGTCTATGGGACCATCTCCTTCAGCACTCCCGTCAGAGGCCGGTGGACCGTTCCGCTGACGGTGGAAACCGCCCCGGAAGCCCGGATTCCCCTTCCGGAGCCGCTGGACGGCGCGGAGGCGGTCCTCTCCCCGCTCAGTCTGATCATCTGTGCGGAGTGGTCCCCTGACAGGGAGGATATTTTCAAGGGACCCGCTGAGGACTGTTTTGCCTGTCTGCGGGACGGCCATACAGGACGCAGGGAAAGAAAAGAATAAAAAGCGGGATGGAGACGCATACTATCCTATAACAGGGAGGTATGAGTGATGATTGGTTTTTTAATTGCGCTTCTGTCAGGGGCTTTGATGAGCATACAGGGTGTGTTTAACACACAGGTTACAAAAACGGCCGGGATGTGGGTGTCTAATGCCTGGGTGCAGCTCAGCGCCTTTGCCGTGTGCGCCGTGATGTGGCTGGTGATGGGACGGGATGACATTTCTGCCATTGCCAGGGTAGAGCCTAAGTATATGCTTCTGGGAGGGGCTATCGGAGCAGGGATTACGTGGACGGTGATCAAGAGCGTGGGGGCGCTGGGGCCGGCAAAATCCGCGCTTCTGATCGTGGTCGCCCAGTTGGTGGTGGCATATCTCATCGAGCTTTTCGGATTGTTCGGTATGGAAAAGGCTTCCTGGGACTGGGTGAAAGCAGGGGGACTCCTGCTGGCACTTGTGGGAATTGCTGTATTTCAGTGGGAAAGATAAAAGAATCATAAAAAATATGTAAAGAATCCGTATTCCGGGAGAAAAATCTTTTTACCTATTGTAATTTGGTGCTTAATTCCCTGAATTTTGCAAGGGATTAAGTAAAAAATGCTCTGGACACCGCATAAATAGCGGCGTTCAGGGCATTTCTGAAATGTATGGAAGTGTTGTATTTTCTTACCTGTTTTGAGTTTATAAAAATTTTATATTTTTGTCTCCTTATATTTAGTGATTCTTTTGATTTCTGAAAGTGGCATGATTTTTTTGCTCAAATCTAATCCAAATGTATTCTCCATGGTTAAAATCACATCGTCCCGGTAATCAAACAGGTAATAATTCTGGTCTAAGTACGAGCAGGAATAGCTGGCCAACGAATTTCGAATCTGCCTGACAGAATGACACTTTCCTATGAGTTGTTCTAACACACGCATCACCAGCAGTGTAACAAAGCAGATTAAAAAATGTGCCTCTATATGCTCTTCGGTAGAAACAAAGACTGGCCTGGTTTTGAATTCGCTCTTTATGATCTTGAAAGATTCTTCTATTTCCCATAATCCTTTGTATATGTCACGGATTTCCTGGTCGGAAAGTTCTTTTTCGCTTGTGACAATAGAGTAATAGCCGTCATACAACTCTTCTTCGGCAATCTTTTCTTCATTAATGAAAAGCTCTTTTCCATCCACAATCTCGCCGGTATCTTTAGAAAAAGAAATATTGTTGATATATGCAGTACATCCATGGCTGGTTGCTTTTGTATATTTTGCAGGATTTTGGATCAGGTCCTTTGCTTTGGCGATGGCTTTATCCCTTTCATATTTCTGTTTTTTTGCGTATTTTTTGGAATAATATACCATCTGTTTCTGATAAATTGTCATTTTGAGCCTGCGCACCCCGTTGGAATCCTTTTTTGTGATCTCTTTTGCAAACAACCGGGATTTGTGTTTGAATGGGATTTCTTCTCCCTCCTTATTTTTTTCCATTGTTGTTATATATCCGCCCTGATCCAGCACCCATTTTTTGAATTCCGCATCAGCTCCGCGGATGCTCTGGCCATATACATAGCCGTCATTATTTTTCTCGTCGGATGCATTGATCCCGGAAAGGACGGATGTGTTGTCGCTGGTATTGAGCCCCCTGTCGGCAACGACTATGATTCTGCCGATTTCATAATCCTTTTTGACTCTCTGGATTGCCGGGAGCATGTTTGTCTTTTCACTTTCATTGCCAGAGAAGGTATGGAACGCCATCGGGATGCCGTTGGAATCCATGAGGAGCCCCATTTGTATGATTGGATCTTTGCGGTGTTCTTTTGACGGCCCTTTTTTGCGCTTCACGTTTCTCTGCGTATCCGGGCTGTCCTCATCTTCATAAGGAATTTCAAAGTAGTAGTTCGTGACATCATAATAGGCTTTTCCGGGATTCCTGCCAACAAGGTTGGAAACTCTTGTATGCAGATATTTTTGGAGTTCCTGTGAATATCTGCTGAAATAACTAAGTGCCCTGTAGACATCATCCAGTGAGAAGTTGAAAAGATCAAAAAACCGGTTTTTTGTTTCATAAGCATTCTTTTTGGATGACGGGAACAAGAACCGGTTGAATGTCAGCAGGGAGAAAATGCTGTTTAAGTTATACTCCATAGGGAGTTGGCGCTGTTTATTCTGGAAAAATTCACGGATCTGGAGTTTTGAATAAATGATCTTAACAATGGCATATCCAAGATTTTTCCGGTTACAGCATTGATCCGGCAGTTTTTCCGAAAGTCTTACTTCGATGGTTTCCGGTACTTCCTGGCTTGCATTCCATTCTTTTGCAATCTGTTGAAAATGTGCCACCGGATCATCATATTGATCCAGGTAATCCTCTAAATATCCAAGATTTTTAATCACTTTATGTTTAACTTTTCCATCCTTGCGGTATCCTTGGACAAAAGAAAGCTGGGTCTTGTTTCTTTTTTTATTGAAACTTTTTTTAAGGTACACAAAACCACCTCCACAAGAACATTATACCATTGTTTTACGTGAAACGCAATATAATACAACAAAGAAATTCATAAATATTGACATAAAAAAAGTCCGCTAATGCGGATAGATTAAGGGTTTTGATTCAAGGAATCTATTTGATGGTTGCAAAACAACGGTTATGCTAAGAAAATAGATACAAAATAATGTAAAAATCTTGTCTTATGCTATAGCATGTGCTATATTTTATAAGTGGAGGTATGGGCATATGACATTTAGCGAAATAATTAAGTTTATTAGAAAACAATTAGGAATTACACAGGAGCAATTGGCTCATGAGCTGAATGTAAGTTTCTCTACAATCAACAGGTGGGAAAACGGACATAGAGTTCCTAAAAAATTAGCGATAGTATGTTTAATAGAATTTTGCAAAAATAATGATGTAGATATAAGTTTGATATCTGAATTAGAAAAACTTTAGCGTGGCAATAATCTTTAAACAATGCTGATTTGAAAGGAGATTAGTAATGGCCAGAGCCGATTTATTAAAAAAATTATTTAGCAGTTTTAAACAGGATAATAAAGAAATGTTCTATGCTGTGGCATCAGAAATAATTGAGGACGAAAAAAAGAAAAATCATGGTATATTAGCGGACGATTTAAAATTAATTTTGAATGGGAATTACCAAAAGAAAAGTATAAATACGTTATCTTCAAATACTCCAAGAGATAAAGATAAAGATATGCCTTTAATAGAAGTAATATATCCGGAAAAGTATTTTTCTGATTTGATTCTTTCAGATAATAGAATTATTCAATTAGAGCAGATAATAAAAGAATTTAATAATTGGGAAGTATTAGTAAGTAATGGGGTTTTCCCCACAAGGAGAGCATTATTCTATGGACCGCCTGGATGTGGTAAAACATTAGCAGCACAAGCGTTGGCTGGGGAAATTGGAATTCCAATGTTATATGTAAGATTTGATGCATTGATTTCATCTTATTTAGGAGAAACAGCGAGTAATATTAGTAAAGTGTTTGACTATGCAAAAAAAGATAGCTGGTTGATTTTTTTTGATGAGTTTGATGCGATTGGAAGAAGCCGTAACGACTCTACAGAGCATGGGGAAATAAAAAGAGTAGTTAATGCTTTTTTACAGCAAATCGATAATTATAAGGGGCGTTCATTAATTATTGCAGCAACTAACTTTGAACAGTCATTAGATTATGCAATTTGGAGACGGTTTGATGAAACTATACGCTTTGATATGCCTTCTCATGATGAAAAAATGAAGTTGTTTGAACTAAAAATGAAGAGATTTAAAGGACCTGTACATGTTTTGGAACAATACATGAATGAGTTGGAAATGTTCTCACATTCAGATGTTGAAAAGGTTTGCCAGATAATAATGAAGCAGTGTATATTGGACGGGAAAAAGATTTATACAAAAAATGATATTGAGCAAGCAGTAAAAAAACAAGAGAAAAATGTTTCTTTGAGAAAGACTCAATATTAAGGGGGATTGGGGTATGGCAGAATATAATCATATTGAAATCATGAGAGAAGAGATGGTACGGCCATATAAGTTCACACCAAATAGAAGTGCGCCGCGTCCACCTATACGTAACAGGAAACAGCATGGAGGGGATTTGAAGGTACAATTGGAAGCGTCAATAGGCGAAGTTTTATCTAAAAGACGAGATGTAGGAATTCAGTCCGAAAATCTTGTTGTTTTGGAATTAATGAGTGATGCACTTTCACCTAGCTTGCTTGAACATTTGTTGCGCAAATTTAACATGTATTTAGTAGAAGAGACTGACATACCAAATAGTAATAAGTCAAAGCTGGTAGTTCAATTTGAAAATTTGACTGACATACAGATATTTAACCGTGAAAGGAAATTGTGGGAGGACGATGATGAAAATGAGGCTACTTTGACATATGCGAAGCGAAGAGATATATTTAGTTGCATAGATAACATAAGAACAGTAACTAGGGAAGACAGAATTGGAGTTAGACTGAAACAATATTTTAATGATGCTTCTTTATTCCCAAAGGGATTTTTTGTTGTAAATATAGATATTTGGTTTAACGGAGAGAAAACAACAGCCCTTGAAGTAGAAGGACAAATCAAGAAAGTTTTAGGAACTGGAGGAAGTAAACTTTTAGGAGATTTATTTCAAACACCAAGTTTATTATTGGGAAAAGTATTAGTAAATGAGTTTACGCTAAATGTTTTACTGGATATGGATATTATTGCAATGGTAGAATTGCCATTTGGTAAGGTGTCCTCGGAACCCTATGAATTATTAAAGTCGGATTATGAGCCTGTGATACAAGACGAATTGACAGATGATGCTCCATTGGCGGCAGTTTTAGATTCAGGAGTATTCACTGGAAATCCTTTGTTAGAGAATGTCGTTGTTGCTGAGGAAGAATTTGATACAACAGAAAATACAACAACAGATATGAATGGACATGGTACAGGTGTTGCAGGAATTGTAGTGTATGGTGACTTTGATAAGTGTTTGCAGACTAGTAGTTTTAAACCATTGGTACGGATATGCAATGGAAAAATATTGCATGATGAAAATGGCGATACGTGTTTCCCATTAGATAAAAGACCAGAACAAATAGTAAAGGAAGCCATTGAATATTTTCATACAGAATTTGGATGTAGAATATTTAACTTATCTGTTGGAGATCGTGACCATTTATATTGTGGCGGAAGACAATTTGCATGGGCTGAAATGCTTGATCAGTTAGCAAGAGAAAAAGATATTGTCATTGTTATTAGTGCAGGAAATGTAAGTAATCCAGAATTGAAAAAATTTACTTCCCGTGAACAACTAATGGAGCAATGTCGTGATCAGTTATTTTGTCAAGAGCATAGCCTTATTGATCCTGCAACATCAGCATTGGGAATAACAGTTGGTTCTATAACCAGATTTGATGAACCTTCTGCAATTCCTAGCAGGACTGCAAGGATCTCCGTTGGTAAGAAAGATTATTTATCTGTATTTACCAGAATAGGAAAAGAGGTAAACAAGGCTGTAAAACCTGACCTTGTTGATTATGGTGGGAATTTTGCTGTTTCGCAGATGATGAGGGGGAGAAACCAGTGGGTTATATATGAGATTGGTAGAACCTACACTGAATAATGGGAATGATAAAATTTTCAGAGGATATTGTGGGACAAGTTTTTCTGCTCCACATGTTACCCATATAGCGGCAAGAATAGAAAGAGCATTGGAAAAACAATTGCACGAAAAGCCGTCCGCCAATTTGATACGGGCAATCTTGATAAATTCGGCAAGATGTACAGAAGATATGATAGAATGGGGTGAAAAATCTAAAGATGAATCCTATGTCGGGAATAGCAATCCCAAACAGGAAAGAAGGCTTAGACTATATGGGTTTGGAAAAGCAAATGATTGTTTACTGTATTCAGATTATAATAGGGTGACATTGTTTGCAGAAGATAAACTCTCGTTACGTTCTTTTCACCTCTATAAAATACCTATGCCTAAAGAATTTCTGTTGATGAAAGCGGACAAGACGATATCCATCAGTTTGGCATACAATCCTATAACGAGACTTAGCAGAAAAGACTATTTAACGAATAATTTATGGTTTGAAGTATTTAGAAAGATAGATGAAGATACCTTAGTTCAATATAAGGCAAAAAAGGAATCAGGAGAAGATGAGGAAGATGATTTGGATAGATTCCCTAATGAGTATAAGGCTAAGTTTGTTCCTGGGTATAAAGAAATTAGCAAGGGCACGTTACAACAACGTATTTGGAAGAAGAAGGCAGGAGGCGGAAAAGACTTACTTTGGGATGTAAATGAGCCATACATATATATTTTGGTTACTGGTAAAGAAAAGTTCAAGTATGCAGAACAAGAAATGCCACAAGATTATGCATTAGCTGTTACTTTTTCTTATGAAAGCAAGGAAGATATTCAATTATATAACAGGTTAAGTGCAAATGCCAGAGTGAGAAGACGTCAAACAGAGAGCGCGCGTGGGCGTGACAGAGCAAGACAAAAATAAGTAAAAAACAATCAGTTTGTTTATAATTACTAAATGAAAAAGTAAGAATGGATATGGAGAAAAAAACTATGGCAGTAGGAACTACCAGTATTGGTTTTGAAGAAAAGTTATGGCAGGCAGCAGATAAGTTGCGTTCTAACATGGATGCGGCAGAATATAAACATGTGGTTTTAGGGTTAATATTTCTAAAATATGTATCAGATTCTTTTGAAGAAAAGTATCGGATTTTGCTGGAAGAAGGATATGGTGATGAAGAAGACAGAGATGAGTATTTGGCGGATAATATTTTCTGGGTTCCTAAAGAGGCAAGATGGTCAGAAATTCAAAAACATGCTACCAGTGCGAATATAGGCAGTGTAATAGATCATGCAATGGAAGTGATAGAGAATGAAAATAACTCATTAAAAGGTGTTTTGACAAAGAATTATTCAAGGGCAGAACTTGATAAAACACGCTTGGGCGAATTGGTAACTCTGTTTACTAATATAGAGGTTGGTTCGACGGCGGCACAGGAAAGAGATGTTCTGGGGCGCGTATATGAATATTTTTTAAGCAAGTTTGCAAGTGCGGAGGGCAAGCTGGGGGGAGAATTTTATACCCCATCCTGTATTGTAAGAACTTTGGTGGAGATGATTGAGCCGTTTGAAGGACAGATTTTTGATGAAGCCGTTGCGTGATTGATACAAGGATTTCTGCCCGTTTTCGTTAGAACGTCTTGAATACAAAGGAATTACCGCCTTTCTCACACCGAGGGGTGTGCAGAGGGCTTATTTTTTTGCCTGCCGACAGTGAAGTCACCTCTCGTTCGGCGGCGCGGTGGTGTGCAGACTGTACGGGCTTGCACACGCACATAACGAAAAGCCTTGTCCCGTAACGATTGACAAAACACTTCGTTAAGAGGGTGTGCAGATTGTCGTCTATGCCGATTATCGCTGAAACCGGTTGACTTTTCTGATGTTCAGAGTGATGTATAGGACACAGACAAATAATAAAAAAAGACAGAAAACAACAAGAAACCTATTGAAAACAGAGCCGAAATCTGCTATAATATGATAGACTTGATGTACTTTGTTTGTTCGGAGGTGCTGAAATGGCAGAGATCGGAAACGACAAATGGATAAGCATAGACGAAGCGGCGGAGTACCTGGGTGTTAAGCCGGGAACCATCCGCGATTGGATCAGGAAGGGTAAGGATATCCCTGCACATAAAATAGGCAAACAGTGGAAATTCAAATGTTCAGAATTAGACAATTGGGTATCCAGCGGAAAAAGTGCAATGGACTGATGGAATACTATGCTTGGGAGGAATTGAGAAATGTCAATTAAAACTCCAAATGAAATAAGCGAAGCCTACTATCAGTTCGTTGATGAGTTTACGCAGTCGGATTTTGAAGATGAGAAACTCCTCGGAAAATTCTATACCGATTATGATATAGCGGGAAGCATGATGCGTTTGTTAAGCAAACGTTATGTGTGCGACACCTTTTCTTCGGAACTGCGTATTATTGATCCGTTTTGTGGTGATGGAAGGCTGATTGTTTCTTTGCTTTCAGAATTACAGGATTTAGGGAAACTATCATCAAATCGTTTGTTCATCTCGATATGGGACATAGATGAGAATGCTGTAGATACAGCAAAAAGCGATATAGCACAGTTTTGTGAATCTGCTAGATTGGAATATGAACTTGATGCTCGTCAAGCAGACGCATTTGTAGAATACTATGCTGTTCGAGGCAAATACGATATCTGCGTAACGAATCCTCCGTGGAGTCTTTTGAAGCCTCAGAAACTCTTTAGCAAGAGTAACGGCGAAGAAGCTATGGTTGGGTATCGTAATGCAATAGAGCAGTATGATTCCTACATGAAGGAGGCGTTTACGATTTCGCAGCCTTCTTCAAAATTCGGTAAATGGGGAACAAATCTTGCACGATGTGGAACCGAGGTTGCACTTAGATTAATAAAATCAAGTGGTTTCTGCGGAATTGTTTCTCCGGCTTCTTTGCTCAATGACCAGGTTTCAAGCAAACTTAGAAGTTGGATTTTTGAAAACTACAAGGTTATAAATGTTTCTTATTATCCTGCTGAATTAAAACTCTATGGTAGCGCAGATATCTCAAGTATCACCATAGTGGTTAAGGGCGGAGAAACTGATCAAAATCTTAGCGTTAGGATTTATAGCGATAAGGATATATACAAAGAAAAAAAGATAGAAAAAGCTGTTTTTGAATATATCAAGCGGACGGGTTTTTGTATTCCGCTAAAAACTGGAATTGAGGCTATCCCCATAATGATGTATCTTGAACAGCTTCCTTCGACCGATGAATTCTGTGATGCAACAGAATTGAGTTTCACGCGCGAATTGGACGAGACAAGAGTAAAAGAAAAATTGTTACCTAATGGTAAAATTGAATTCGCAAAAGGCTATATGGTAGACAGATATTCTTTTGCGAGTGATCGACTATTTTTGAACGAGGAAATGGTAATTCCTCCGCTGAGTTCTTCCATGAGCAAGGTCGTGTGGCGCGATGTGTCACGCGACTCTCAAGTGCGGCGAATCAAAGCCACATTGTTGCCACCCGGATTCATCTGCGGAAATTCCCTCGGCGTGGTCTATGGAAGTGAAGCTGCACTTTTAAGCCTCAAAATGTTGCTTGCAATCATGAACTCGATGATATTTGAATACCAAGCGAGGAGTATGCTGGTATCCAATCACGTGTCAGCAGGAATCGTGAAGCAGATTCGTGTTCCTCGACCGTCTGTTGATATGGATATTATAGAATTAGTGGATAGGCAATTGGCAGGTCAAGACGTTGAAGACGCTATTGAATTGGCAGTCGCGCATCTATACAACCTCTCAGCTGAGGAATATGAAATCATTGTAGATTCGTTCAAGCTGGATCAGGAAAAACGAGCAAACATTGTTCGGCAGTATCGAGAAAAAAGTCAGGATGGAGAAAAGAAAACCATGATTTTCAATCACTACGCATCTTCGTTGAGTGAATTGGATATGCAAGTAATAAAGTGTGTTCCGCCAGGGGGTAATTGGAAGAATATCCCGGAGAGTGTGCCGTCACAAAGGCTTGCTCAAATTAGAGAAAGCTATAAAGCAGGGAAAGGAAGCCGATCCACATATTACGGTAGGCTTCGTCCTGATATGCCTGCATATACAATCAATACCTATTTCAATCGTCCTGGTAATGGATGCCATATGCATTACGATCAGGACAGGACGATATCACAAAGAGAAGCGGCACGGTTCCAGAGTTTCCCAGATTCGTTTGAGTTCATCGGTTCGCTTGGAGCGATAAATAATCAGATTGGAAATGCCGTACCACCACTGCTTGCCTATCAGATTGCCAAGAACATCCCTTTCAAGGGGCAGTTTGTTGATTTGTTCTGCGGTGCAGGAGGACTTGCATTGGGCTTCATCTGGGCTGGTTGGACTCCGATAATTGGGAATGATATCGACAACTACGCAGTAGAAACACACAAGAGAAATCTTGGTGGAGACGCAATTGTCGGTGATATTAATAGTCAAGAGGTTCATGATGCGATTGTGGATGCGGCGGTAGCGGCAAAGAAAGCAAATCCAAACCGCCCTCTATTTGTTCTTGGAGGACCGCCTTGTCAAGGATTCTCGACCGCGAATACGCGGCGAGGTGCTGAAGATATGCGCAACTGGTTATTTAAGTCCTATGCCAGCATAGTCAAGGTAATCAGACCGGACGGCTTTGTTTTTGAGAATGTTCGTGGAATTCTCAATTTAGATAAGGGACAATTCTTTGAGATGATAAAGGCCGAGTTGAAAGAATGTGTTGCAGAAATCAAAGTAAACCAGGTCAGCGCAGCCAATTTCGGAGTTCCGCAACGGAGAGATCGTGTAATAATCATTGGTGGGGATGCTGACCTTGTTCAAGGATTTAACATGAAGGAAATATCATGCGTTCCCAAGGATGGACAATTATCGCTTCTCCCATCTGTCATAGGTGTCGAGGATGCAATTGGCGATTTGCCGCCGCTTCAACCGGGAGAAGATGGAAGTCGATATAATTATCGTTTTCCTGCCGCAAATCTTTATCAAAAATTTATGCGAGGAGAAATAACTGCGGGCGAATACCTTGACAGTTACCTTTGATAAAATAAGCCGACCACCTACGGATTAACAGATGGTCGGCTATTTTTATTCGTCAGCAGCTTCTCTCGAATAACGAGGATCGTCCCAATTGGAGGATAGTTCTTGAGCAACTAACTCCATAATCTGTTTTAGTAATTCCTTTACATCAATAAATTCTCTCGTGTGCTTTAGTGCGGAATAATCTACCGTAGACAAAAATGCTTCAATTTCCGCATCAACGCGCTCTTCATCAGAAAGAGCAGCAATAAGAACGGCATTCAGCTTTTTCATGTTGCTGTTGATATTAGACAGAATGCTAAACGCTTGCTTTTTTAGAGCCTCAATCTTTGCATTAGTATATGTGTATCCATTGCGGTTTTCCTTCATTGCATACTCGGAAAGCGAAGAAAAAGCGACTCGAATTTTTCTCGTTTTCTGAATATTGACATATCTCAAGGTGCTTTCTTTCCGCGAAAAATCCACAGTAACAATCTGGTGATTGATTTTTGTTGTTCCAGGAATGATGTCGTAGCCATAGTCGGCATACTCCAAATTGAGGAGTGTAAAGAGAAATAGGAATTCGTTTCTATCAATAAAATCAGCCAAAAGCATCATTGCAACATTGCGATTATCACGCATTACGCGGCTAAGTCTCAGGGCGGATTCCTTGTCGGTTACCTTACCTTTACATTTTTGCCAAATCGGGTCGGCATACCATGTTGCGACGGTTTCTCCGTCTTTTTCAACTTCAATCAGATGGAGAACATCTGTATGATACATCCTGTTATTCTTTGCGCTGTTACATGGCTTGCAAAGAAACTGAAACTCTGGTCTATGACAGAAGCCAAGGGATATCGGACCGATATGATCTGCACTACATGGGCGCGGATGGTGTCCGCCGTTTTCTTCGTTGGCGCAATGCTCTTTCTTCATGCCGGGATTAGAGTTTATAAAGCCCATCAGCTTATTGGCTGTGATCCAGTTGCCGTCACTCCAGTTTTCAAAAGCTCTCCTGTCGGTTGAATATGATGCGAGGTTTTCCTTTGAGCGGCCTTTGTCTGCGGTGGAACGACAACAACGATTAAATGTATGAAAACCGTCAAGTCGATCAGGAGCATTGGACATCGCACCAGGACTAAGCATACTTGGCTCTTTGGGGATATAGCTTTGTTCTATCCATGATGTCCATGATGAAAGATCGTGCGGCAAGTTCGGAATCTCTTTAACCTGAGTGCATTTTAGCAATCCCGGTAAAGAATCATATGCGCCATCGCCATATGTATCAACGAATGATGTAACAAAATCTAAAATGTGAGTAGTTTCTTCCATTTCCACGGAACCGTCATAAAAGGATAATTTTTGTACCCTTTTCATAAAATTGGATGACAAATAGCAATAACGGATGTCCATGACACGTCCACAGACTTTACACGGATGCAGTTTTGTTGGATGGATGGTTTTCGCTACTTTACTGATCCATTTATCTTCATTAGTGTTGATACCAATTTCCCTGGCTTTTTCTATCCACCATTGGTATCGTTTGTCATGTGAAAACTGAAAAACACCAGCGCCTCTGTTTGAAGGAGTTTCCCATTGAATGGTACCATCATCATGGCGTAGATCTGGCATACCCGCATATGCAGGATGAGTTACGATTTCCTCTTCGTATTGTAGAAAGGCTTCGTTAGCCTCATAATTAGTTTTCTTATTTCCTTTTGTAGCCATATATGAGTAACCTCCTATTTGAATAAGTGAAATTCCTTTTTTGTTAATCCGGCATCCAATGCTTGATAGAAAAAGCGGGAAGCAATGGATGAATAAGGCTTCCACTTTTGGCATTTTTTGCTAACAGCTTTCTCGCTACAATCATCCGTCTTATATACCCAACGATATGTTTGTAAAAAAGCACCATCCTCAACGGGAAGAATATCTGGACGGTTTAAGACAAATATTAGAAACATTTTTGCTGTCCAATTTCCTATACCATGAAGTTTGGTGAGAGAGCATATAACCTCTTCATCAGACAGCGTATCCATTTTGTCGAAATCCAACTCTCCACATAATACCGCTTCAGTAACGCTGCGTATACATCTAACTTTTGAAGAAGATGTTCCTGTTCCGCGAATCTCATCATCGTTAAGTGCAGTTATTCGTTCCGGCGTGACCTTTCCATCGCATAAGTCTTCTATACGACTATAAATCTTCTGTCCTGCTTTTACGGATAACATCTGTTCAATGATTTCATGAATAAGAAAAGAGTATATATCTTCTTCATGGGGAACATAGCTGATGGGACCAACCATGCTGATGACCTTCGCCAGACGCTTATCCTTTTTGCACAGATACTGAATGGATGGGGTGTTCATATCGAGTGTAATCACATTCGGCACGATATAACCTCCTACTTGTCAATCCTTTACTGTTTCCATGATATCATCCAATGTGCAGTCCATTGCCTCACAGATTTTCAGAAGTACATCTGTAGTGATATTCGCACCTTTGCTTAATTTGGCAATGGAAGCTGAACTGACACCACTTTTCTCAGCAAGATCGTGCTTGTTCATGTTCTTATCTATCAGCATTTTCCATAACTTGTTGTAACTTATACGCATATTTTGCCTCCTGCTTTTGCGTGTAGATAATTGGGGATTACTGATCCTCCGGGTTATAAACCTCGTTCAAAAAACCATATCGTCCTTCTTTTTTGTTCCTGGAGAACTTAATTACATGAACACCATTCTCATCGCTCTCATCTGGGACAAACGGCATACGCTTTGTTTGCTCCACAATAATAACTTGGCGTTCGTGAGCATGAGAGATAAGGTACTCTATGAAATTCTGCTTAATCGTATCGCTTTGTTCTTTATGCTCTGCCTCCGATAATTGGGTCAGTGAAGAGTCTGCTGCATAGAAACCGGGGGCGTTTCTATCAAGATCGATAAGGTATCCGCTCATTGCAAGTGTAGTGATTGTGTTTAGTATTCCACAAAAACCTCCGCCCATTGAAACGGACTTCTTGAAACCACCAATTTCAATATCAAAGTTTTCCATATTGAGCCTTGCAGAAGCGGCACCGCCGATTTTAGATGCCTGCAAGATTTCCCTTAGCTTTTCTTCAAAACCGTGGATGATATCATAATCGTAATCCTCATAAATGTTGTGCTTGGAGGATTCCGATGTCTCTTCGGTTTCCTTGTTGAACAGTTCGTTTCTATACTGCGTTTCATTTTGACGTACTATCTCCAATTCGCTTGTGAGGCGTATCAGGCTTAGCTGCTGTTCCAATTTCTCTTCAAACACAGATAATCTGGGTTGTAATTGCTCGGAAATCATAGTGTCAATAGCCTTTTTCTTTTCTTCCAATGTGCGAATCGTAGCAATAATAGTTTCCTGTTGATGTTCTGCGCTGTGTTGTGCATCACTCAGTTCTGACAGATGATGTTTAATTTTTTCGAGTTCCGCAGCAGATGCGTCAATAAATGAGGTATCCTGTACGCGCTCAGTTTCTTCTCCGCAGATAGGACATTTGACTTTTTTTCGAGCCGGCGAGACAGTTGATGCGCCGTCAACAATGAAACCAATCCGTCTTATATCAGATTGGTATTGCTGCCTGAGAACTGCAAAATTATGTCCGACAGTCTTGGATTCGGAAAGCTTACCATTCCATTCATAAATCTGCGACATTAGTTGCTGGCTTTCTTTGGTAGCCTCGTCCACTTGTGCTTGCAATTCTGCTGTTTCTTTTCTAACTTGCTCTACACTTGAGCGAGGGTCTGTAATATTGGAGGATGCGAGTGTTTCCTCCAATGTTTCACGTCTTCTTGTAAATTCATTGACCTTTTCCTGGATATAGCCGATCAGGGCTTTCTTCTTTGCCTCGCTTATTTTTGGGTCTTCATCCGCGACAAGATCGTTTGCGTCCTGTCCTGTTAGAAGATATAACAGGACGGCAGCGGATGCCGTATGTCCAACACTCCCTGGTGCCAGTAATGCAGAGCTTTCCCTTGCAATATCTGCTTGCCGGATAAAAAAGAGGTGAAGCATACTTCGCCATGTCAAGTCCTGTGTCTTTGATCCATTTTCAGCTGAACGAACAGAATGAACCTCATCAATTCCAAGCAGATGAAGATACACGGCGTTGATATTCTTTTTGGCTTTATGACCTACACTATAACTGCCATGATCAACCGTTGGGTCGGTACCACTGACAGCAATTTTTGTATCGCCGATTTTGCGTTCGAGAATGACCGTTCCGTTTGCTGTTACCAAATGAAGGGCAATACGTTCATAACCGTAGTTGTTGTCAACGATTTTTGAAGGACGATTCTTTTTGGGAGTAAAGCCAAATGCATAATCCAAACAGTCCATCACAAGGCTCTTTCCGGTATTGGATGGACCAAGAATAAAATTCAACCCCGGTTTAAAGTCAATTAATGTTGTTTTGTGTCCACCGCCGGACACAGTAAGTTTATCAATATAGAACCTATTCATGCCCGACCTCCTGTAATGATTGAATAGTGAGTCTGTTGATTTCTTTCATCATGGCTGTCGCATCTACTTTATCAAATCTATCGACCACGGATTGAACTGCGAGAATGTATTCCTTGGCATACCCGCTTGTAAGTTTAGTGCATACCGCTTTACCTGATTCCATGATTGAATACCCATATCCACTCGAAGTAGGATATAGCCGAACATACCCATTCAAAACGAGATTTTTCAAAGCCGAAGAAACCATCTCCTTTTTTGCAGGGAATTCGCTATATCTGTAGTTGCTATACCCGTGAAGGTTCTCATCCAGCAATCCAAAATCTGCTGCGTAAACAGCTATAAAATCAATCGCTCCTATTTGCTGTTCATCTAATCTCGCAGGCGAGAGTTCATTCAGCATCAAAAGGATACGGAGAGATATTTCAAAGGTAGAACCGATGGCTGATTCATTCATTGCTTCTTTCTTCTCCTTATCCATGTCAGTTTTCCATCATTAACGAGGTGGTGACATACACCTTTCTTGATTTTTCCGCTTATCCAATAAGGTGAGGCACTGAGTATGTAGTTTGTGACGGGAGTGATAACTGCTTGCTCCATGACGGCAAGCATTCGTTCATATCCATTCGGGTGTGTACGCCTTGCAGTGTCCTTTACGCCGTTATAAGTTTCATCTTTTAATACATCGAATTGTCCTGTCAGGCTGCTTCCTTTTAACTCTAATACACCGCGGCGAATTGTTTCTGCAGCATAGAAATCAATGCGGCGATCTTCTAAGTCATCAGAGTAATCAGGAAACGAGCAGAGATTATCTACCGAAAAAGAATCCATTCCCTCGGCCTCACCGTATGCCAGACATAGTTCATCAATATATATTTGCTCATCCTGAGTCGCTATTTTCGGAACCGGTACATTTGCCGGGCGAGATAGCGACTTTATTTTTTGCTGGATTTCGTCAATCAGCCTCAAATTAATCTCAGCTTCCTGTGCTGCTTGGGTGGTAGGAGTGGAATTTATTATATTCAGGACGATGCTCTCAAGTATATCAGCACAGGTGGTTGAAGGATCATCGCTTGCGATGCTGTGGTTATCAAGCCATGTCACAACATTATCATAGGAGTCGGACTCGTCCATCCTTTCCCATATCCAATTTGAGAATTTGCTTTTATCACGATGGTCATAAAGGTACTGTGCGTCTTTCGACTGAATCATGCGATCACCTTTTATGTAGCGATATTTCGTGTCAGGCTTTCGCTTCAACAATTTGCAGGAGTCCATAGCGGCATCTTGTATGAAGTTGCCGACCAGTTCTGTGAAATATTCATGCTCAGATTTGCCAAATGAAATGAACGGCGAAAGATCTAAAGCATATTCGGAAAACGTCATGTCCTATTTGCCTCCTGTCTAAATTTTACCTCTGTCCGAAAGTGTCCGAGAGCGTCCGTCCAGTCCGTTTTTTGAAAAAGTGATTTTGCTAAACTGGTGTATGTAAGGCGGGCTGGTAGGAAATCGCAGTTAATGCCTGATAAGAATCTTTGATGAAAACAAAGTATACAAAATTATTATATCACGCTCTAAATGCAATTTCTACACCTTTTTTAAAATTTTATGTTGCGAACACATTAAAAAATTTGCGAAAGTAAAAAATCAGTTTTCCTTACAGTACGATTTTTAATGAAGGAGAGGTGAATGAGATGGCGAAAAACAGCAAGCAAACTTCAAAAGCCGTTGCTACGAAAGCAAGCAGAATTTTGAAGGATGGCCGCTACAGTAAAGCGTCTAAGTCTGTTGCCGGAAGTGCCTTGGCACAGACTAAACCTGGAAAGAAAAAGTAAGGTCACTATTTGATGGGCGGTGACAGATTAACCAATCAGCCCGCCCATCCCTTTCGGGGGAAATTCCCAAATTAAATTTCTTCGTCCAATAGCGCTATAAGAACGTAGGAATGTATAAGAATTCGGAGCACAGCAATGACGGCTGTGTCTAGAGCGAAGATGCTTCCACCGTAGTCTTGTGTGCTTTAATTTGGCTATCGGAGTCTGCAATCATCTTCAAGTGCAGGTTCTTTTGGCATCCTTTTGTGCTGTTCTTACGGAAAGAACACTGCAATGAAGAGTAATGATTCAAAGCAATGAGAGGTTCGTCTACGATAATTCTGCTCTAGCTATTTCAGTGCTCATTTTTTAGGAAAAGCATTAGCAAAAAATGTCAGGGTGCTATTTATTTAGGATTTTTCGATAGGCATCAACAAGAATGTTGTAGGTTTCTTTGTCATAGATACCGCTGTCGTGTTTTTCAAATGCTTCAATATATTTTTGAAGAAATTGATTAATTCGGATGTTTTCCGGAAGTTCATTTCCATTTATACGTACTTCAGATTCCAGTTCATCAAGCCGGAATTCATCAAAGTACTTAGGAGGTGTCACATGGTTTGGGAAATAGAAAGCATCGTACTTCACGGCTTTGTCCTTATATTCGGGTTCGCCGTACTCGGAAAGATAGGGACCAGGGACTCTTTCCATGACTTCGTGGTCGAAATGAACGACTGTGTAGTGCGAAATCAGGTTCATGAAGAAACTGCAGATGGATTCAGAAGAAAGAGAGCGTGACTCCTGATTGCGTCCAATTAATTCATCAATGGTTTTGTCAAAATGGTCAGCAATAGCGCAAACCTGTTCCAAGGTAAAGCTACGGGAATTATCTCCACACTTAAGGCATTTATTCACATTTGACTGGGAGATGCCGATTACATCGCCGAGTTGCTGCTGGGTCATATTGTTTTCCTTCATGAGAGAAGAGATATTCTCTTTGAGAACATCAAAATTCATATTTGGCATAGCATATCACTCCTTGGTATAGATTATCACAAAAAATATATTTATGAAAGATTAGAATATATCATAGCACATTTTGTATGATTTTACTATCAAAAAACGTCAGAAAATGTTTCTCCCTGAAGTTATCAAGTAGGAGAACATGAAATATCGAGTAATCAAAAGTTTGTTCAATAGTATTCTTGGGTGTTGAGATTGAAATGCAGATCATTCTGCTTTTCAACCTGAGCATCTAAAAGATGTTCAGATAAAAAATGTTAAAGCCATAACGTGCGCACATTTGGCGAGGATAAATAAAATCACAGAAATTTTCAAGAAGTATTGTGGGAATTTCAAGATTTTATAAATCTCGTCTATTTCCGTGCGCCAGATGGGATTGTCCTCGCCAGGTGTTGCAGCCATGGCGGAAGGGACAATCTTATGAAAATCAAAGTAAAAAGAACTGTAACTGCCAATCCGAATCCACTGCACTATCGGCATCCATATTATGTACAAATTGAGGATGGAGACGAGGATTCTATTAAGCATTACAAGAGAAATGGTGTTCCTGTTTCCTATATCCGTCTGCCACATCGTCTGCCGCATTATTATGCTGTATTCAGTGCGACAAGCCAGGAAGAAGCGGACTCAATGAACCGTTTTTTCAACAATTGGGACAAGAAGATGTACCGCGACATAAAGGCACAGATG
>OFGX01000944.1_pt1 | contig 19439 bp, 16 predicted proteins | sample 1521831 | NCBI WGS metagenome assembly OFGX01 (sample SAMEA3504080, study PRJEB24116) | mouse gut metagenome | biome: mouse gut; feature: mouse-associated habitat; material: faeces | place: Denmark | collected 2011 | reverse complement strand
GGAGGCGCCCATCGCCCTGCTGGCTTCGAAGATTCCGGGAATCGGAAATTATGCAGGTACCATCATTGCCGTGATGGCCGTGATTGTCGTAATCGGTTCTCTTTCAAGCTGTGTCATGTACCAGCCAAGAATTGAATACGCGATGGCAAAGGATGGGTTATTCTTCAAATCGTTTGCAAAAGTACATCCGCAGTATGAGACGCCGTATTTTTCCATCATCGTGCAGTGCGCGGTTGCGATCGTCCTGATTTTTGCAACGTCTCTGTCTGACCTGCTGGGATATTTTACCCTGGTGGGCCTGTTAAAGAACTTCATGACATTCGGCACGATCATTGTGCTGCGCAACAAAGAAAATTATAAGCCTACCTATCATATGCCGTTCAGGCCGCTGATGGTAGCAGTGGCCATGATTGTAACAGGAACCCTGATCTGGTCTACCTTTATCTGGGCTCCGATGCAGGGGATTGCCTGCGCGGTGATCGCGGTTGCGACAGGGCTTCCGGTATACTATTTCTGGGAGAACAAAAATAAGAAGGAAAGACAGTTGGAAAATTAGTGTAAAGACGGATTTTGCGGTTGGCGGGGCGGATTCGAAAGTTGACTTTTTTGGGCGGATGTTCTAAGATGAAAGAGACTGTATGAACAATCTGAAATGTGAAAATTGAGGAATATCTGCTATGAAAATTGAGCGTCAGAAGCCCCGCGACGAGGCGATTGAGAAGATAGAAAATTATATGATCAGGAACAGGCTGCAGGCAGATGATAAGCTTCCTTCAGAGCGCGCAATGTGTGAAATGTGGGATTTTAATCGTTCGACCCTCCGCAGCGCCATAAAGCAATTGATATCGCAGGGAAAAATTTATAATAAAAACGGCTCCGGGACCTATGTGGCCCGGGAAAAGCTGGTCCGGAATCTGCAGGATGCCAGAGGGCTGCATCAGACAGCGGCGGATATGGGCAGAGAGATTACAAGCCAGGTGCTGGATCTGTCCGTCTGCGAGACATCCAAACACATCGGGCGCAAGATGAAGCTGCCGCTGGGACATAAGCTGTGGCGTCTGGAACGTGTGCGGATGCTGGACGGGATTCCGGTGACCATGTCCGTGATCCATCTGGACGCCGGGCGTTTCCCGGATCTGGATCAGCACAATTTTGAAAGAGAATCCCTGTACGTGATTCTGAGAGAGCGTTACGGCGTGGAAGTAAAGAGCGGTTATGAAAATCTGAGTATTTCCAATTGCGACGAAAAAGAGGCCGGATATCTGCATGTGGAGGCGGGGACACCTGTCCTTTACCAGTCTGGGGTTACGTGCGACAATGAAGACAGGGTTTTTGAGTGTTTTAAGGAAATTACCCGTACAGAGTATGTGTGTCTTGCCAGCGAGCTTACCAGAAAATAGCCTGTTCCAAAACATTGTACCGCAAACCGGTTTCAATGATTATGGAGGGATTCGGAATGAAATTAGCTGCAGTTGGCGATAACTGTATCGATGTTTATGAAAATATAGGAAAGGCTTATCCGGGGGGGAACCCGGTCAATGTGGCGGTGTACTTTGTGCGCCTGGGAGGGGAAGCCTCTTATACAGGCGTTGTAGGGACAGACCAGTACGGCAGTCTGATGAAAGAAAAAATCGGGGAAAAAGGCGTGGATGTCTCACATATCCGGTTTGAGGAAGGCAGCACGGCCATCACACATGTGGATCTGATAGACGGGGAGCGTGTGTTCGGAGATTACGAGGAAGGGGTTCTCGCGGAGTTTAAGCTGACAAAGGAAGAGATTGACTTTTTGTGCAGCCATGATCTGGTTGTGACGGGCCTGTGGGGCAATATCCATGCCGACCTGGCAGAGATCCACAGCCGGGGTGTAAAAACCGCGTTTGACGCGGCAACCCGTCCGGACGACGAGGCGGCCCGGATTGCGATTCCGTCCGTGGATTACCTGTTTTTCGCGGCGGACGACGGGGATACGCCTGAACTTCGGGCGCAGATGAAAGAGATCTTTGACCGGGGGCCCAAGCTTGTGATCACGACCCTGGGAGAGAAGGGCAGTATTGTATATGACGGGAAGGCGTATACCACGTTCGGTATCATCCCCTGTCATGTTGTGGATACGATGGGGGCAGGCGACAGCTATATCGCAGGCTTCTTAAAAGGAATCCTGGAAGAAAAATCAGTAGAAGAATGTATGAAGGCAGGCGCTTCCAATTCCAGCGTGACTTTGGAGTATAACGGCGCCTGGTAAGGTAAGAAAGGGGACGTTTGTTTTGGCGGAATCAACAGGAGTAGATTATCTTGCACCGGTGTATATACAGCTTCGGGAGGTGGTGCGTTCCAAGATTGAGGACGGGGAGTACGCCCCGGGAACCGCGATACCTTCTGAAAATGCGCTTGCAGAGACCTACGGCATCAACCGGCTGACGGTGCGCAGCGCCATCGACGCGCTGGTGAACGAAGGGCTGCTAAAGCGGGTGAAGGGAAAAGGCGTTTATGTGATGGCAAAATATGAACGCGACCTGGAAGTGCTCGGCGGTTTTTCCCAGACGATGAAAGACCGGCATGTCCGTTCCTGTAAAAAGATTTTGCTCAGAGGCCAGAGGAAGGCCGGAGAAAAGTATGCGTCCATTTTGAAGATCCATGAGGAGGATCTGATATATTATATTAAGCGTCTGGACTATGCGGACGATGAGCCCATTGCGATCCAGGAGATATTTATTCCATATAATCTGGTGCCCAACGTGGAAAATATTGACATTTCCGTGTTCAGCATGTTTGAGATCTACAAGTTTTATGGAATCAATCCCGCCAGGGCGTGGCAGGTGCTTGATCTGGCCCAGCTTACCCAGTCAGACGCAAGGATGATCAATATTAACAAAGAGCAGACCGTATTTTTATTCTCGTGTACGACTTACGATGACAAGGATAGGGTCATAGAATATTCAAGATCTTATACGAGAGGAGATAAGTGCAATTTTACGGTCCATTTCCATAAATAGGAGGACATTGGTATGTTGAAGTTTGATGAGCAGAAGCAGATTAACAGCGTAAACGGAGGTTTGGCCTTAAGAGGAGAGATTGAGAAGGTTGTGGATGAGATCCAGGAGAAAGGCTTCGACGGGATTTATTTTATCGGAATCGGCGGTACCTGGGCGTCCAGCCTTCAGGCTGAAGTATATATGAGAGGCAGGAGCGCGCTTCCGGTTTACGTAGAAAACGCGGCTGAGTTCATTACAACTGGAAATAAACGTTTTACAAAGGATTCCATCGTGATCTTTTCATCTGTAACAGGAAATACGGAAGAAATGGTCAAGGCGGTGGAAAAGGCAAAGGAAATCGGCGCGAAAGTCTTTGGGTTTGTGGATAAGGCGGAGGCAGAGATTGTGAAGCTCTGCGACTGGTGCATTTCTTACCCGGAGAACGAGCAGTTGAAGTTCTATATGACGGCAAACCGGCTGATGTACAACAACGGGGAATTTCCGGAATATGACCGTTATAACAAAGAGATGGAGGAGCATCTGGCAGAGGCCCTCGTGAATGTAGAGAAGAAGGCGGACGCATGGGCGGCGGAATACGCGAAAGAGGTTTACGCCTATGTAAAAGCAAATCCGGATATGCCCCATTATTTTGTAGGAAGCGGCAACCAGTGGGGAGCCACATATTCTTACGCGATGTGTTACTGGGAGGAGCAGCTTTGGATTCGGACCAAGTCGATTACCTGCGCGGAATTTTTCCACGGCATGCTGGAAGTGGTAGAAGCGGAGACTCCGGTGACGCTGTTCATGGGCGAGGATTCCCAGAGACCGCTTGCAGAGCGCGTGGCCGGGTTCCTGCCGAAGGTGTGCAAAAACTATGTAGTGATCGACAGCAAGGACTATGAGCTGGAAGGAATCAGCACAGAGTTCCGCGGTTCCCTGTCCCATCTGGTGATGCATGCGGTGAATAACCGGGTGGATGCCCATCTGGAAGATGAGTTTAAGCACCCCATGGTGATCCGCCGTTATTATCGTCAGTTTGAGTATTAAAAAAAGGACAGCGCGGAATGTAGGAAACCGCATTTGAGGGGATGTTATTTTGAGCAGACAGGAAGAAAACCTACAATTGATCAGAGGGAAGGCATTGTCCTTCGGACAGCAGGTCCGGCTTGTGGTCTGCCTGAGTATCCCGGCAATTCTGGCGGAGATCAGTTCGATTGTGATGCAGTATATTGATGCGGCCATGGTGGGGAGCCTGGGAAAGAATGCCACGGCGTCCATCGGGCTGGTGACCAGCACTACGTGGTTTGTAGGGGGCCTGTGCATCAGTGCGGCGATGGGATTTTCGGTACAGGCTGCCCAATATATCGGGGCAAAAGAAGAGGAGGCTGCCAGGGACGTGCTTCGGCAGTCTCTTCTTGTCTGCGGGGCGTTTGCCCTGCTGGTGTGTTTTGCCTGCATCTCGGTCAGCGGGATTCTTCCGCGCTGGCTCGGAGGGGCGCCGGAGGTATGTGAAGAGGCATCCCGTTATTTTTTCATCTATGCCTGCGCGCTTCCGGCGGTTCAGTTCCGCCAGCTTGGAGGAAGTATGCTGCAGTGCAGCGGCGATATGAAAACACCCAGCATCCTGAACGGGACCATGTGCGTTCTGGATGTCCTGTTTAATTTTTTCCTGATCTTTCCCACCAGGACGGTGGAGATCGGCAGCGGCCATTGGGTTGTATACGGGGCCGGGCTTGGAGTGGCAGGGGCGGCTCTGGGAACGGCCCTCTCGGAAGTGGTGACCGCCCTGGCGCTGCTGTACATGCTTTGCTTTCGTTCCAAGGTGATGAGGGTCACAGGGAAAGGGGGATGGGGCGTGAGCGGAATATACCTGAAAAAGGCAGTCCGCATTTCCCTTCCCATGGCCTTTGAACACGGAGTGCTCAGCGGGGCGCAGATCATTTCCACGAAAATTGTGTCCCCGCTGGGGACGGTGTCGGTGGCGGCCAATTCGCTTGCGGTGACGGCAGAAAGCCTTTGCTATATGCCCGGATACGGCATTGCCGCGGCGGCGACTACCCTGGTGGGGCAGAGCGTGGGCGCCAGGAGACGGGAGCAGGCCCGCGGCTTTGCGCGCCTGTCGGTGCTGCTGGGAGCGATGCTGATGACCATGACCGCCTTTTTGATGTTCTTTTTTGCGCCGGGGATGTTTGCGATGCTGACCCCGGACAGGGCGGTTCGGGATTTGGGAGTCCGTGTGCTGCGGATTGAGGCTTTTGCGGAACCGCTTTATGCCTGTTCCATCGTGGCCGCCGGCGCCTTAAGGGGAGCCGGGGATACGCTGGTGCCCAGTGTGATGAACCTGATGAGTATGTGGGGAATCCGAATCACCATGGCGGTTTTTCTCGCGCCGCGCATTGGATTGACCGGGGTCTGGATTGCGATGTGCGTGGAATTATGCATACGGGGAAGCCTGTTTCTGGTCCGGCTGTTCCGGGAGAAATGGCTGGCGGCTGCAGACAGGGAGGAAGATTAGACATACAGAAAGCTGCCGTCTGCATTTTTTTGTATACCATCGTCTGCAGAAAATCTGCAGGTGGCAGCTTTTCTGTATAGGATGATATCAAAAATCCCGGAGCGGGTGTTGGCCGGCTCCGGGATTTTCATATGATCTTTCGTTTTTATTGATCCCATGCATGCTTTCCGGCATCCAGATCCGCGCGGATTTCCGATACCCTCTTTGCATCCAGCTTGTAGAAGAGCATCGGGATCAGGGAAACGACGCCAATCACGAAGGGAAGCAGGTTCACAACCGCATTGATTCCCTGTCTTGTGGCCTCTGTCTGATCCGCATTGGGAACATATCCCACTGCCGCCAGTAAAAGCACGCCTACGGAACCGCAGAGTGCGGTAGCCAGCTTCACGCCGAAGCTCAGCATGGAAGCCGCAACGCCTTCCTGCCTTCTGCCCAGCTTCCAGTCGCCGTACTCGATGGAGTCCGCAACCAGGCCGTAGCATACGGAAGCAGCCGAATTACAGAGCCCGCATACAAAGGATACCACGAGAAGGAAGGGAATCCCTGCGTTGGGGAACAGGAACATCACCAGGAAGCCAACGTTCATCAGCATCTGAAGGAAGATCAGATAGCCTTTTTTGCCCAGCTTTTTTGTACCGATCGGAAGGAAGAGGGTGCCGATCAACTGGGCCACGGTCATGACCGTGAAAAATGTAGCGATGTGCATGAAATCACCGACAACATAGATGATATAATATGTAAGAAGTCCCATACGGCCGGATACACAGATGGTTCCAAGCACCGTCGAAAGGACAACCATCAGAAGCTGGTCGTTTTTCATGATTTCCCGGATTGCGCCGACAAATCCAAGCTTCTCGGAATTTTCCGTGGGCTTATGAAGCTGGTCGGTGTATTTCTCTTTGCAGATCACTGCCGTAGCCCAGAATGCCGGAATCATCAGTATGGAAAGCACGATCGCGAAACGGAAGTACCCTTGTGCGTCTGCCACCTCTGCCCCTGGCTTTGAGAGGGCCAGCAAAGTGGGAGCCGCCACCATGGAAAGGATGATGCCGATTACAGAAGAACCGATGCCGCGGGCTGTCGCCAGGTTCATACGCACCTGAGAATCAATCGCGATTACATTCTGCAGCGCCTGATAGGCAATGGATGCAGCCGTATAAGCCATGCCGGTGCCGATGTAGCAGATCAGGCAGGCAGCAGCTTTTGCCATGCCGGTCATGGGCCAGACGGTAAAGGTCAGAATGTTGAAGATTGCCAGCACCGGCGGCGCAAAATACAGGTATGGACGGAAACGTCCCCATTTTGTATTGGTGCGGTCCGCGATGGAGCCCATCATCGGATCGTTGACTGCGTCCCATACACGCGCGATCAGCATGATCAGAGATATGGCAGACGCGGTCAGACCGACGATGTCTGTATAAAACAATGTCAGATAGTTGTTGACCATGTACCAGGACATCTGACAGCCAACCTCCCCCAGGCTGTAGCCAAATGCAAGCTTTGGACTTGTTTTTTCTCTTGCCTCTTGAGTGTTCATAACTTCCTCCTTTAGATATGTTTTATGATATCCGTATCTTATCACGTAGGAGTTTCCCGGTACTGTGCTTCTTTGTTCAAAATACCCCCAGATTTTTGTCTTTTTTTGGCGTACTGCCGAATGAACCGCTGTATGGATAATTTTCAGGTTCTTATTTTTATCCTTTTTTGTCTGTCAAAACATTATGTGGAAATCCTCCCGATAAATTCCTTCGGGGGAACGCCGTACATTTTTTTAAACCGTTTGCTGAAATAGAACACATCTGTATATCCCACCATTCCCGCGATATCCGTGATGCGGTACTGCCCGCCGTCCATCAGCTTCACCGCCGCGTCCATCCGCACCTGGATCAGATACTGCAGGACAGACTGATGGCTGACTTTTTTAAACAGCATGCCCATGTAGGACGGATTCAACAATTTGCCGGAAACCAGAAATGCGCTGTGCTGACTCATAGCTTGTAAAATTAGCAGGTTTATGCTAATAACTGGACGATATCCCCTGAAAACGCTTTAAAATAGGAGTTTTTACAGTGTGGATGGTAACGCCTTGGTAAGTTGTTTGTTTTTTAAAAGATATTTGTGATTCTATTTTTGCCCATTATTAATTTATCTTTCCATAACCAAAAAGCACTTGTTTTTATCACTGACAAGCCATACTTTTTTTCTTTCGTTTAGTGCTTTTTCGTAGATGTCGTTGGTTACATCGTGAAATTGCGTGGCAATTCCCCAATATAACCAACTTTGAGCAATGCTCTACACCTACGGTGTTTACGCCCTCTATTATTTCCAGAAGTCGGTATGGGTTTTCAAACAGTAGCCTTCCAATGGAAGTAAAAATTATCTATTTTATATTGCCATATTCTACAAAACGTTATAAAATAATTATGCAATGATATATAACTATTTTTAATTAATAAATATATAGTTATATAAAAATCTATAATAATGTAACAGAAAGCAGAGGTGATCTATTGGTGATAGAAGAAAAAGAAATGGATTTATTCTTAACAGATAATTACAAGGTGTTATCTTTAATGAATCAACCTTGCTATTTAGTCGGCGGCGCATATACCTCTATCACACAAAAAGAGATTGCAGGTGCACTTGGTTTTAATATTATGAAAGCAAACAGCATTATAAAACGTCTTATAGAAATGGGATACGTTCATGCAATAGAAAACCATAGAGGTAGATATATAGTAACTGAGAAAGCAAAAGCAATTATAGAAAAAATTGAAAGATAGGAGAAAATAAATGACAATAAGTAACCAAACAACAGTAAATATACAGGAAAAATCCAGTATGATATGGGGGATTGCCGATTTAATCAGAGATTATTACAAACCTCATGAATATGGAAAAGTAATTCTTCCGATGACAGTATTAAAAAGATTTAATGATACACTTGCTCCAACAAAGAAAAAAGTTTTAGAAACATATGAACAGGTTAAACATTTGGAGGTTATTGAAGGATTTTTAACGACGGCTTCTGGATATAAATTTTACAATACAAGCGTGTATGATTTTGAATCATTAGTAGATGATTCAGAACATATCGAAGAAAATTTTAGAGCATTTATAAATGGCTTTTCAGAAAATGTTATAGACATTCTTGAAAATTTTGACTTTGATAGAGAGATAGCAAAACTTGCAAACAATGGCATGTTGTTCCTTATTATTGAAGCGTTCAACAAATCAAATGCCTATATGGGTGCAGGCAAAATAACAGCAGTTGATATGGGATATATCTTTGAGGATTTAGTTCGTAGATTTTCAGAGAGCTATGACGAGCAGGCAGGAGCGCATTTTACCAGTCGTGACATTATCTATCTTATGACGGATCTCCTTATTGCAGAGGATAAGGACGCTCTTATAGAAGAAGGTGTAGCAAAGACCGTTTATGATATGACAATGGGAACAAGTCAGATGCTTACCTGCATGACAGAAAGACTTCTTGAACTGGACAAAGACGCAGACGTGAAAGTATTTGGTCAGGAACTTAATCCTGAGACATTCGCTATTGCTAAGTCAGACATGCTTATTCGTGGTGGAAATAGTGAAAATATGCGACAAGGAAATACACTTTCTGATGATAAGTTTAGTGGATTCAAATTCGATTACATTATATCGAATCCACCTTTTGGAATTGACTGGAAAGTTGAAAAGAAAGCGGTTGAAGCAGAACATAAATTAGGCGATAATGGAAGATTCAGTGTAGGCCTTCCTAAGATTTCTGATGGACAAATGCTTTTTGATTTGAATGGCATTGCCAAGTTAAAAGATGATGGCAGAATGGCTATTATACATAATGGAAGTTCTCTTTTTACAGGAGCAGCCGAATCTGGTGAATCAGAGATCAGGAGATATATGCTTGAAAATGATTGGCTTGATTGTATTGTACAGCTTTCCACAGATGTATTTTACAATACAGGTATTACTACATATATATGGATTATTTCAAAGAACAAACCAGAACATAGACAAGGAAAGGTTCAGCTTATTGATGCTTCTAAAATGGTGGTAGCAAGAAGAAAAAATATAGGCAATAAACGTAATGATATAACAGAAGAATGTCGAGAAGTTATCGTAACTGCTTATGGGGAATTTAAAAATAAGACTTATGAATTAGATGGGAAGTTTTGTGAAAGCAAGATTTTCAATAATGAAGATTTTGGTTTTAATAGAATCCAGATAGAAAGTCCTTCTTATGATGAAAATGGAAAGATAGCTACAAAAGGAAAGAAAAATCAACCAGTAGCAGATGCTTCTAAACGTGACTTTGAAAATGTTCCCCTTGTTGAAGATATTGACAATTATTTTGACAGAGAAGTAAAGCCATATAATCCAGAAGCGTGGATTGAAAAATCAAAAACGAAAGTAGGATATGAAATTCCTTTTACAAGATATTTCTATAAATACGAAGCTCCAGAACAGACAGAAGCGATTGCAGAAAGAATTACAAGTCACGAAAAAGAGATTATGGCTTCTTTAGAGAATTTATTTGGTAAAGGAGGCAACTAATAATGGCAAGACAAATGAAAGATTCTGGAGTGGAATGGATTGGGGTGATTCCTAAAGAATGGAGAATAGGGAGGGTAAAAAATGGTTTTGTAAGAAAGAATGAAAAGGCGGAACAGGACAATCCTAGAATATTATCATTGGCTCGAAGTGGTGTTAAGATAAGAGATGTTTCAACAGGTGAAGGGCAAATTGCAGAAAGTTATTATAACTACAACCCTGTTGATGTGGGAGATTTACTGTTAAACCCGATGGATTTGTATAGTGGAGCAAATTGCAGTGTGTCAAAAATATCAGGGGTTATAAGCCCTGCATACATGAATTTATGTGCAAAAGAAGAATTTGATTCAAGATATTATGATTATTATTTTAAGACACAATATTGGTCAATGGTACTATTTGCACATGGTAAAGGAGTGTCTTTTGACAATAGATGGACATTAAATGCCGAAACATTATTTTCCTATTATATACCTATTCCATCTAAGAAAGAGCAACAGAAAATCGCAGAGTTCCTTGATGAAAAAGTTGGAGAAATTGATTCTGTTATTGCAAAGACAAAAGACACGATTGAGGATTATAAGAAGTATAAGCAGGCGATCATTACTGAAACTGTGACAAAGGGATTAAATCCTGACGTGGAAATGAAAGGTAGTAAAAACGAATATCTTGGAAGGATTCCTACACATTGGGGCGAAAAGCGACTAAGATTTTTAGGAGTATGCCAAAATGGAATAAGCAAATCATCAGAATATTTTGGCGAGGGATATCCTTTTGTAAGTTATGGAGATGTATACAAGAACCCTGCTTTACCAGAAAAAGGGTCAGGACTAATAAGATCTAACGAAGATGATAGAAATACTTATTCTGTTCGATATGGAGATGTGTTTTTTACTAGAACATCAGAAACTATCGAAGAGGTAGGGTTTGCGTCAACTTGTTTAAAAACTATTGATGATGCTACTTTCGCGGGATTTATCATTAGATTTAGACCTAATGATCAGGAAGAACTAATTCCAGAATTTTCTAAGTATTATTTCAGAAGTGATGCACATAGAAAATTTTTTGTTAAAGAAATGAATCTTGTAACAAGAGCTTCGTTAAGTCAAGAGTTGTTAAAAAAACTACCTGCATTACTTCCTCCAATAGCAGAGCAAAAAGAAATTGCAAATTTTCTTGATAAAAAATGCTCTGAAATTGATAAGCTGGTTGTAAAGAAGGAAGAATTACTTGCGGATTTGGAAAGCTACAAGAAGTCTTTGATTTATGAATATGTGACTGGTAAGAAAGAAGTATAATGGAGATTAAGCTGCGATGAGTACAAATATTAAAATTATAAAATGGCTATCGGCGGTAGCTGCTAGCTTTAATAATGACGTGGTGTGTAACTGTTAATATTGAAACAGGTTGGATTGTATTAAATTCCTCTTTTATTTCAAACAATATGCTACTGACATTTTTTGGAGGTATTTGTACAGGGCTTGCGGCGGTATTGACAGAAAAAATATATAAGTATTTTTTAGATAAAGCTTCAATTAAGAATTATTTATATTCTAATGTCATGATTCTCTATAGTGATTTTTATTATATGCATAAGGATATTGAATCATTGCTTTCTGATAGAACTTTGGATATTCCAGAGAATTTATTTAGCAATAGAGTTCCAGTTATGTATAATAGGCTTTATAATGTGGCTTATACAGAATATTGTGTATTTAGTAAAAAAGATAAATTTATGTCAATACATAATAATTTTGTGAATTTTGAATTTGTAAAGTTGAAAAATTGGATGGATAAAAATATATATTTTCAAATTGCAATAATAATGGCTAAAATGTGTCGAACTGTAAATAGTGCAACGCAAGAAGCTGACGAAAATATTTACAAAACAATAAAGGTAATAGATATATATTCTAAATCAGCTATGGAAATTTTAGATAGATATTTAAGTGTTTTACAAAATGAATCTTCTGAAAAATTTAATTGGGAGAAGAATAAAGAAATAATACATAAAGGATACTTGGGTATATACAATAGTGGAAACTTAGATGATTTTTTAAAACAAGAAGCAGATAGTGAAATAAGGTAAAGGATATTGTGATGAATGATGAATTTGATTATGAAAAATCCCTTAGTGCTTTTTTGGAAATGTATAATGAACAACAAAATAGAATAAAAAGTGTATTAAATGATACAGTAAACGTATTATCACTTAACACATTAAAAATTCCTGAAATAAATGTTCCGAAAATTGATTTTGAACCCTTGGGAGGAAAGCTAAAAGGTGCCTTTAATATAGATGTAGGGGCAGGGAAACAACTTAGAGGAGCATTTGAAAATATAAATACTGAGAAAGTAAAAGGTATTAAAAATACACTTGATAATATAAATTCAACTGCAGAAAGACTATGTAATATATTTACCAAAGAGTTTATAGATTTTCTTAGTAATGTTGGTATAAGAATAAGAGAAAGCTTACTTTTAGAACTATCTATTTTTGGAGAACTTGAATGGTGCTATTGGGGAGTTGATGAACTAGATGATTTCAAATTATGGGATATGTCGCCAACATATTTAAAAGAATATCTGGATGATGATGCCTCTATAAAAGATATTGATGCATATATTACAAATTATTTTACGAAGAAAATAATTATTAGCATAGCTGATAGGACTGCATTAAATTTAGATGAAAAAGATGTAAAAAAGTTTGATCAAGCGATGATTGATTTTAGAGCAAGAAGATATTTGGATTGTGCCAATTTATTGGCAAGTCTAATTGATTCTCAAAGTATCAAACAAGAATTGGATGATTTGAAAAAGGGGAGATATGGAGAGTTTCCAGATAATATAACTCAAGGTTGGCAAGCATTTTACATAGTATTCCGCAATGATTTATCAAAATATTTTGACGGGAAGGTTTTTGTTGGCAAGGGTAAAAAGGAAAAAAGAGAAAATGGATTTAAAGAATTTATGGAAGAAGTGAAAGCTGATTTGAGTGATTATGAAACTAAAATACCTATACTTCTTTTGGCATCATGTTTGATTAAATTTTTTGAAGATAGTAATTGGAAGAATTATCCGCAAAAACCAGAAGTAATTAATAGGCATTGGTTAATGCATGGAATGTATGACATAGATGATATTACAAAATCAGATTGTATTAAATTGTTACTCATGTTAAATCAGTTAACAGACATTTATACAAAAATAAAAAAGGGAGAACTATAAATGGATAAAAGAGAGAAATAAATTCAAGAAAATATACACGAAATAATTTTAAATATTATAAGTAAAGTCTGGAACGATTATTGTGCTGAATTGAAAAAAGAGCCGATTTCTATTGTGGACTTTTCTATTACTGATAATATCAGTAAGGAATATAAGAAAATACGTCCAGACCATGCCAAGAAGTTTCCAGAGCAAGCAGAAAATATCAATAATGAGAATAATGCATTGACCATTCCACCAAAAGAATTAGATGTACATTTTTCGATTTTAATTGATACTAAATATTTTGTGGAATCACTTGAAAAGGATAATAACTGGGCTGGAACAGTAGTTCACGAATTAACACATGTGTATGATTTTATAGAATATGCTAATTTGATAGAGTGCCATGACTATGATGTTATTTTAGATTTGGGTAAACATTGGATGTTTAACATGTGGATAGAATTTCATGCAAAAGTAATAGGATATTATTATGTAAGAAAATATACATTTAAAGACATCTATGATACATTAATAATAAAATATATAATGCAAAGCGAGCTTCCTATGCGTTCGCAGGAAATGTTTGAATCATATCATGCTACAAATAATGCATATACACAAATGTATGCTGTGGTTCATTTTTGGGGAAGATTATTTGTATGGGAGAAGTTATTTCCAGACTATTTTACAAATGCTATGATTCAAGAATTACTTGGTACAAATAGATGGATGCTAGAAACATATATATTTTAGAAAAATCATATGAAACTAGATGAAGCCTATAGAGATTTTGAAGAATTAAAAGATATATTGAGACAAAATTTTTAAGGATTTTAATAAAGGGAGAACTGTAAATGGACATAAAAGAGAAACGTTTTGAAGAAGATATAGAAGAATATATGCTCTCTTCTGGCGGCTACATAAAAGGTGATTTAAAAACCTATGACAGAGAGAAAGCAGTAGATATTCCAAAACTGATTAAGTTCATAAAAAAGACACAGCTAAAGAACTGGCAAAGATATGAAAGAAATTATGGAGCAGATGCTGAAAAGAAACTTTTTAAGCGTATTAACGAATCTATTGATATGCATGGAATGTTATATGTTTTAAGACATGGTATTGAAGATAGAGGTGTGTCTTTAAAAGTGGCAGCATTTAAGCCAGAAACAACTAAAAACCAAAAAGTTATTGATGATTATAATTCTAATATATTGGAATGTACCAGACAGTTTAAATATTCTACGGAAAATGAAAATTCTATTGATATGGTCTTACTGTTAAATGGTTTTCCGATTGTTGCTATTGAACTCAAAAACCAATTAACTGGGCAAAGCATTGATAATGCAAAAAAGCAATATATGTATGACAGAAATCCGAAAGAATTGTGCTTTCAATTCAATCATAGATTTTTGGTATATTTTTCTGTGGATTTATATGAAGTTTCGATGACTACAGAACTAAAGGGAAAAGACACACTCTTTTTACCTTTTAATCAAGGCTCTAATGGCGCAGGTAATGTAGGTGGGGCAGGAAATCCTGAAAATGAAGATGGTTATACAACTTCTTATTTGTGGGAGAAAGTTCTGCAGAAAGATGTTCTTTTGGATATATTGCAAAGGTATATGCATCTTTCCGAAGAAACCAAAACTGATATTAAAACAGGAAAGAAAAAGGTTACTCGTAAGCTGATTTTCCCAAGATACCATCAGCTAAATGTTGTTACTAAGATTCTGGTAGACGTTAAAGAAAATGGAAGTGGAAAAAATTATCTTATTCAACACTCAGCAGGAAGCGGAAAATCTAATTCTATTGCATGGTTAGCATATGGACTGATGAATTTACATGATTATTCAGATCAGAAGATTTTCAAGTCTATTATTGTTGTTACCGATAGGACAGTTTTAGATGACCAGTTACAAAATACCATTTATTCTTTCGATCATACAGAGGGTACAGTTGAAAAGATAGATGAGAAGAAACATTCAAAGGATTTAAGGGATGCAATCAATGATGGGAAGAAAATCATTATTACCACATTACAAAAATTCCCTTATATATACAAAGAAGTTGATAATTGCAAAGATAAAAATTTTGCAGTTATTGTAGATGAGGCACATTCCAGTCAGTCTGGAAAAAGTGCTATGAAGCTAAAGTCGGCACTGGCAGATACTGAAGAATCACTAAAAGAGTATGCTGAATTAGAAGGAAAAGCTGAATCAGAAATCAAAGATGAAGAGGATATGCTTGTCCAAGAGATGTTAGTGCATGGAAGGCATAGTAATTTGTCATTTTTTGCATTTACAGCTACTCCAAAAGAAAAGACACTTGAAATGTTTGGAACATGTAGGAAGGATGGCTCCTTTAAGGCGTTTCATATTTATTCTATGAAACAGGCTATTGAAGAAGGATTTATTTTGGATGTGTTGCAAAATTATATGACTTATAAAACATGCTACAAGATTGCAAAAAATACACCAGAAAATCCAGAGCTACCATCAACGAAAGCACTAAAAGCTGTGCAGAGATATGAATCATTACATCCTCATAATTTGCAACAAAAAACAGCAATCATAATAGAAACTTTTCGTAGTGTAACAAAGAATAAGATTAACGGAAAAGCGAAAGCAATGGTGGTCACTGCAAGCCGCTTACATGCAATTAGATATTATCATGAGTTTAAACGATACTTAGAAAAGAAAGGTTATAATGATTTAGATATTTTGATTGCGTTTTCTGGAACAATTAAAGATTTAGATTCATCTGGAAATGAGGTAGAATATTCCGAAGAAAGTATGAACAAAAGGAAAGATGGTTCAACGATTAAAGAGAAGCAACTTCCAGAAGAATTTCACAGCGATGAATATGCAATGCTTATTGTTGCAGAGAAATATCAAACAGGGTTTGACGAGCCATTATTACATACTATGTTCGTGGATAAAAAGTTAAAAGGTGTAAAAGCTGTCCAGACGTTATCAAGGCTGAATAGAACTTGCTCAGGTAAAAATGATACTTTTATTCTTGATTTTGTAAATACCGCAGATGAAATCAAAGAAGCCTTTGAACCTTATTATGAAGCCACGATACTGGACGAGGAAATCAATCCAAATCTTATTTACGATACAAGAAAATTGATAAGAGATTTTGGATTGTATAATGATGAGGATATTTCAAAATTCTTAAAGATATTTACAAAGAAAGGAAAACAAACCTCAGCAGATCTTGGTAAGATGACAAGCCTCTTAAAACCTATTGTTGATAGGTACAAAGCTTTATCGGAGGATAAGCGTTTTGAATATAAAAAGACAATCAGGAATTTTGTGAAATGGTACTCTTATATTACACAGATTTCAAGAATGTTTGACAAGTCACTTCATGAAGAATTTACTTTTTGCCAATATCTCGAAAAGCTGTTGCCAAGAGCCACGAATGGTAAAGACGTAGATTTAGAGGATAAGTTAAAACTTGAATTTTACAAGTTAGAGCAAAGTTTCAAAGGAGATATTTCCTTATCTCCAACGGAGGAAACACAGACACTTACAAATCCTAAAACTTTGAAGACTGGGAAAAAAGGTATCGAACAAGATGAATTGCTGGATACTATTATCACTAAAATCAATGATAGATTCAAAGGTATTTTTACAGATGGCGATAGAGTGATTGTTGAAACTATCTACAATAAATGCGTTAAGGGAAATGAAAAATTAAAGACCTATGCAAAGAAAAATGATGAAGAAGTATTTAATCAATCAATCTTTCCAGAAATTTTTCAGAAGGTAACACAGGAATGCTATATGGAGTCAATGAAAGCATTTTCTAAGCTGTTTGAAGATAAGAATTTCTATCAATCAGTTATGGATGAAATAGCAAAAGAAGCATATAAGGATCTAAGAAACAGGAATTAGAGAATAGAGAGAAGAGGAAAATTAAGGAACAAATTTTAGAGATCTGCATGAGGTATATGCTAATTCAGCATTAGGTCAGAAAGGCTGCATGATCTATTTAGTAGGAATAAAGAACAGTGAAAAGATTATTGATAGCCATATGTCCCTACGGCAAATTTTAGAAATGCTGGAAGTGTCTATTCATTATCGGAAAGAATTAGCAATAGGTTTAAACCTAAGTAAATATGTAGATGTGAAAGAGGGATAAAAAAATTCGGCAGAATAGATTTCATTTTCTTTTACAAATTTTTTGGAAATAAAATCTTTCAGTATATCTTATGTTTGAGTATTAAATTCGGATTTTCATAAAGTTTGGATTTTTCCAAGGAAAGTAAGGAGGGCATTTTAATCATGTGCAAGGTCATGGAGGATATGAGAAAAGAATCTTTGCAAGAGGGTGTAAAAGAAGGAGCAATCAATACTGCCAAGAGAATGTTGACAGATGGGATATTGACACTTGAAAAAATTGCGGAATACGCCGGACTTCCTCTTGACGAAGTGAAAAAACTGAAAGCAGAACGAACAGCATAAACGAAACGGGAAGCACAGGGGCAGATCGTTTTTTGTGTTTTCGGAATAGTAGTATCAATGGGCATCAGTCAGGAATGGTTGGTGCTTTTTGTATGAAAAGAGGTATGCTTCAAATAGCTGTTCTTTCAATGTATTCATGCCGGACGGCACGTTCAACGCGCTTTTGTCCGCGGCAGGGCTTGAAAATCTGACCGTTTCCTGGCTGGTGGAAGAGGCGACGGCCATGAATACGATCATTTTCGTAAATATCTGGGCCGGCGTGGGATATTATATGGTGATCCTGCTGGCCGGGCTGACAACCATATCCAACGATATATACGAGGCGGCCCGAATCGACGGCGCAGGAGCGGTGCCCTGCTTTTTCAGGATCACGGTACCGCTTCTGGGGCCCACCATCAAGATGTGTATCCTGATGGACATCATCGGAACCATCAAGATATTTGACCTTGTATTTTCCATGACGGAGGGCGGGCCCAACGGACTGACCAACCTTCCGACTATGCTGATGTACCAGGAAGCGTTTAAGTATGACCACTATGGGGCCGGCAGCGCCATCGGTATTGTGATCCTTCTGATCTGCCTGGCCGGAACCGCGCTGAGCGAGCTTTTTCCATCCGGAAAAGAGAAAGCATAGGAGGGGAAGAACATGAAGAAAAAAATTACATTTCTTTCGACGGCAAAATATTTGTTTCTGATCAGTATGGCGGCTGTATTTACCCTGCCGATGGTCTTTACACTGCTGGCTTCTCTGAAGGATAACCGGACGATCTTTTCTGATCCGTTCGGGCTGCCGGAGGTGTTTCGGTTTGAAAACTATATCACCGCGTGGAGAGAGGCGAACATGAGCAGGTACTTTATCAACAGTATCCTGATCTCGCTGGCGACGGTGGTTGTCCTGGCTTTTGTATGCTCTATGGCGGCCTTCGTGATCTCACGGTTTCGGTTTAAGGCCAGCAAAGCGCTGCTGATGTTCTTTATGGTAGGCATGATGATTCCCATGCATACGATTCTGGTTCCGGTGGCTTATATGATCGGAATGATGAATATGAAAAATAACCTGGTGGTCCTGGTGCTGCTCTATGTTGCGTTTAATATTCCGTTCAGTGTGATGGTGCTTTCGAATTTTATGAACGGCATCAGCGCTTCCTTGGAGGAGGCGGCCATCATCGACGGAGCCGGATATTTTCAGATCTACTGGAATGTGGCCATGCCCTTAAGTATTCCGGCGATCTCCACGATCTCCATATTTAATTTTCTGGCCGCGTGGAACAACGTACTGTTTCCGCTGCTGTTCATCAACGACAAGAAGCTTAAGCCGATTGCGCTGGGACTGCTGAATTTCAGCGGGGAGAGAGGGGCGGATTACGGGCCGATGATGGCTGCCATCGCCATTACGGTATTTATCCCGCTTCTGATCTATCTGCTTTTCCAGGAAAAGGTGGAGAGCGGTCTGACCGCAGGCGCAGTGAAGGAGTGATTTGCCGCCGAACTGCAGGTGAGGAGGCGCTGCCTTAGAGAGGCAGGAAGGCCGATTGTGAAGGCTGCCCGCAACGCTTGTTTTAGGAAAGCGCTGCGGGCAGACTGTTTTATGTTTTGCCGTAGGGCGGATGGGGGCTGTCGGGAAACGGAATTTATATACAGCAGATATTGCGGAACATGCGGCGATTTCCCGACAGCGCCCGGTTTATGACCGGGAAGCGGCGGGCC
>OFGX01000940.1_pt1 | contig 19494 bp, 12 predicted proteins | sample 1521831 | NCBI WGS metagenome assembly OFGX01 (sample SAMEA3504080, study PRJEB24116) | mouse gut metagenome | biome: mouse gut; feature: mouse-associated habitat; material: faeces | place: Denmark | collected 2011 | reverse complement strand
TCATCCACCACGTTAATACGCACATATTCCAGAAAACTGTCCGCACAGGCCACCACCGGAACTCCGCAGATAGTATCTCCAATTCTGTTTTTATCCACAATCACCACGCCAGTCACTTCGAATTCCTTATACCGGTCATGCTGAAAATCACTTACACATTCTTCTGCATAGCGTTCTTCCGTAACCACAATCAGCTGGGAAAACTTCTTTCCCCGTATCATGCGCTGACGGATATATATTTTCCACAGACATCTGGAGAAATACTCTATTACTATGGCAAATCCCCAGAACACAAAAATAACCTGCCGGGAATAAATTTCCGACTGTTTGGTCGCCCATACATATACAGTAACCGTTGCAAATATTATGCTGCAGTGAACAATCACTGCCTTCAGTTCCTGAATTTTATTACGCCTCAGGATCCCGGTATATGCTTCAAAGAAAAATACAACACAGATATCCACAAGAAGCAAAACCACCGCCAGACGGTTATAGTAATCCATCAGTAAAGGAAGCCTTCTTATATTTCCCAGCCTGATCAGACAGGAAGTATAAAGAGCTGTTTCCAGACACAATAAATCAAGTATCAGGAAATCCAGATGTTTTACCCAGCTTTTTTTCTGTCTTTTATACATAGTCCTTTCATCCTTAACGTAATTTTCGTTCCCTTATCAAACAGCCTTTTTACTGTCCCTGTTGTGAATTATCATACACGATTTCCCTATAAATAAGCAACAAAATTTCTCTTAAATTTTCCTTAATTCTGTGCAGTTTTTTCTGCACATACAGGGATACCCGGAGGGTGATTCCCTAGTTCCGGGTTTTATTCCGTATGTAGAGCCAGCTTTCCGAATAATCTTTTCTCTGCTGCTCATCCATCTCACTGTATTGTGAAAACGTCAGTCTGGAGGGAATCATTCTGGTTCCCCCGCATTTGTGGCAGTAAATTTCTTTCCTCCTGGATACTGTTGTAATGCTTCCGCATTCCGGGCAGATAAACACTTTCATCATATGTCACTTCTCACATTCAACTCTGTATTTTATCTTTGCTTTCACTCTATTGTAGCATTGAATTGGAAAAAGGGCAAGTTCAAAGGAACCTGCCCACAGAATTATTCCTGCTGTTCAGTTTTATGGTTTCAATGCATAGTTACATTTTTTCAGTGAAAAATTGGGATTATAACAGGGGTCACCCTCTTTCAGCAGTTCTATCCAGCGGGTGCGGAAAAATTCGATTTCTTCCCCGAACCGCCGCACCTTTTCCTGGGTATCTTCGGCCCCGCGGGTTTTGGATTCATAGTGGTATGCTTCCACAAAAGGGTCATATACCACAAGATATCCGGCCTTTCTCACCCGCAGACAGAAATCCACATCATTAAAAGCCACTGCCAGCTTTTCCTCCAGTCCGCGTACTTTTTCAAAGGCTTCCCTGGACACCATCATACAGGCCGCTGTCACGGCGCTGTAATTAAGCTGCAGGGCTGCTTTGTGGTAATACCCCTCCTGTCCCCTTCTGAGCCCCGGAAACATATTTGCGGCAATTCCGTCGATACCCACAACAATACCGGCATGCTGAACCGTATTATCCGGATAATACAGGCGTGCGCCCACAATCCCCACTTCCGGCCGCTGACAGTTTCCAAGGAGTTCTTCAATCCAGTCCTGGGTGAGGATTTCCACGTCATTGTTCAACAGAATAAAGTAACTGCCCTGAGCGTGGGATGCACCGAAATTGTTAATGGCAGAGTAATTAAATCCTTTTTCCCAGACCACCACACGGGCATGCTGTCTGTCCTGTAGCTCCTGATAATAAGTGAATGTTTCCGGCTCCGTACTGTTATTTTCAATAATAATAATTTCATAGTTCCGGTATGTGGATTTCCGGATGGACTCCACACAGCGGCGAAGCATTCCGGACTGATCTTTACTGGGAATTAAAATGGAAACCAGAGGTTCTCCTTCCATTTCATATTTTACCCGATAAAAGCCAAAATGGGGAAGCTGGGATACCCGCCCTTTTTTTCCTGTCCGTTCCAGATGTTCCTGCACCGCTTTTCTCCCGGCCTCATAGGCATAGGTTTTACTCAGAGGATTGTCTGCTGTGGAATTACTGTGGACTCTCCAGTGATACAGCACCTTTGCCACATGTCCTGTTTTCCTGGCAAGTTCCGTACAGCGCAGAATAAAATCATAATCCTGGGCTCCGTCAAAATCCTGCCGGAATCCTCCTGCCTGCTTTACCACAGAATCCTTTACACACAGAAAATGAGTGATATAATTGTTAGAACACAGCAGATCCGGACTGAATTCCGGTTTAAAATGGGGATTTTGATGTTTCAGCCCCTGTCTTGTTTCTTCCACCTGATCTTCATCCGAGTAAATAACCTCCACTTCCGAATCCTGATTGATCAGTGCGACAACCTCATAAAATGCTTCCGGAGCCAGCAGGTCGTCATGATCCAGAAATCCAATCCAGGAACCTGCGGCCACCGCCAGCCCCTGGTTGGTGTTTCCTGCAATTCCAAGATTTTTCTCCAGACGATGACAGTGAATCCGTGTTTCCCGGTGTTCACTGCAGTATCGGCGCACTGCCTCTGCCACTGTTTCGGAAGGCGTGGCGTCCATCAGACAGAGTTCCCAGTTTTCATAAGATTGCTCCCGGACAGAATCCAGCATTTCCAGCAGATATTTTTCCGGCGTCTGATAACAGGGAACCACTACGCTGAGCAAAGGGCGGCAGGTAAATTTTCTGCCCTGCCGCCTCTGGCTTTCCAGTTCTTCCTGACTGGCCCTGTATTTCTCGAACCATGGCTGATACGCCACTTCCTCCGGCTCCATTTTGTCACGCAGCCGGTTCCAGAAAGCCTTTGGTCCATAATGTCTGAAATACCGGATTCCTTTTTTTATTTTATAGGGTGTGATTTTCATAGTAATCCTCCGACATGGCAGCCCGTCGTAAGACGGGCTTCATGACTGCCTGTTTCGGTATCCGGTTATTTTGCCCGGACATATTTCTGCGCAGAACAGGCGGAATATTTTACTTTCTTTCCATTGTTTGCATAAGATCTCACTTTGTAGTAATAGTTTTTTCCGGCTTTGGCGGTTTTATCCGTCCAGGAAACTGTCGTATTTTCAGTAATCTTTTTTATTTCCTGATATTTTCCATTTTTGGAAGTGGCACGGTAAATTTTATAGCCTGTGGCCTTACTGTCTTTCTTCCATTTTAATTTTACCTTTCCCTGAGAAACGGTAACAGAAGTCAGCGCCTGTTTATTCAAAGCGGTTTTCACTGTGCTGACTGTGGAATAACTGGAATATTTCCTTCCCCCGGACGACCCTTTCGCATAGGAACGTATCTTATAGTAATAAGTCTTTCCTGTCGTTATATTTTTGTCCGACCAGGATACGGTTTTATTTTTGGTAATGGTGGCAACTCTTGTATATTTTCCCTTTTTGGAAGTGGCACGGTAAATATAATAACCATCTGCTTTGGAATCCCGTTTCCAGGTCAGTTTAATCTTGCTTCCTCCGGAAACACGGGCTTTCTTCAGCTGAGGCTTCGCCATTTTCAAATCCGCCTTTTTGGTGCTGGTATATTTGGAGTAATAGCGCTTTCCGTTTACCATCACATAACCGCGGATTCGGTAAGTATACTTGTTTTTAGGCACCACTTTGGTATCCTTGTAACTGATGGTGGCGTTCCCCTGTATGGTCTTTATACAGGAGTAACTGCCCGTACCTTTTTTCCGGTAAATTCGGTAACCATCCACATCGGTCTTTGTCCAGGACAGTTCCACGGTTTTGTAATTCCTGATTTTAAAACTATTCCAGGAAGTTGCCGGAACCCTGCAGTCCAACGTCTGTACCTCAGAATAAGCGGAATATTTATTACTTTTCAGCTTCATGTAAGCGCGTATTCTGTAATTATATATTTTGCCTGGTACCGCAGTGGTGTCTTCCCAGGTAAGGGTATCCCCCTTGCTGACCGTTGCCACTCTGGTCCAGGAACCGTCGCTTCCCACAGAACGGTAAATCTGGTATCCATGGGCAGCCGCCACTTCATCCCAGGACAGCCTTATGGACGCGGCTCCTGTTTTCTCTGCCCGCAGCACAGGTTTACTCAGATTTTCTTCCGGTTTTGGACATGGAGAGGCAGGCATATTGTTATACACCGGAACCTTAAATACAAAATTGTTGTTTAATGTTCCCATAGCGGCATAACTTTTCTGAACACTCTTCCCTTCACTGTCTGCTGCCAGAAGATTCTGCATATACTGATGCCAGTACAGTCCGTCATAGGAAGCATCCACATCAAATTTCTGCAGATAAAACGTATCCTGTCCCCGTCTGATATATTTGGAGGAAACCTTGTCCGCTCCACCCTTAAGGGCTTTATACCGGGTGTTCCAGCCTGCATTTTTTGCTTCGCTCAGGCCGGTGATAATAACTTCCTGACCGATACCTGTTGCGCTCATATTAAAATAATTATAATATCCTTCATATCCGGGATAGGTGCCGGAAATCAGAGAAGATGTTCCGTTTACCCCCTGCTCCTGGCGTACCCGGCTGGCCAGAAAATACGGGCTGACCTTTAATTCTTTTCCTATGCTGATAAAAGCCTGAGCATAAGTCATGCCGTCGCCGGAACCATCTTCCAGCTTCCTGTGAGACATGAAAGTACCGTTTAATATCTTTTCCACACCGGACTCTGTATGGTATGTATTGTAGGTAAGCTGTTCAAACTGGAACACGGAAGTCTCATTCAGGAAATTTCTTGGGTCCAGATAATACTTCACAACAGCCTCAGATGCCTGTACCCAGTTGGTTCCGTTTTTAATCACCCATTTTCCTGTTTCCATGTTGTAGTCTTTGGACTCTGTGGACTTCCAGGTGTCAGGCTGATAATCCTCCACCAGATTCCTGGCATCAGCCATTTCATTTTTCAGCACCACAGACCACTCCAGTCCGGTATTCATGGGTACAAAACTCCAGTTGGGATGCGACTGCATCAGTTTCTGAATTAAAGTCCGGTAACTCTGGGGAAATGCAGACAAATCCGTAGCTCTGGCGCTTCCTCTGGTAAAATTCCGTACCTCCATGTTTCCGTTCAGATACTGTGTTTTCCAGGCTTCCAGCCTTTCATCCTGTGTGAGTACATACTCGCTCTCAATATATCCGCTGTACACCACATCGCTGACCGCAAATTCAATCTGAAACCACAGTCCTGCATCCGTCAGGGCAGCGCCTGTCAGTTTCACCTGATAACCGCTGGTAAGAATCTGCACCACCTCTGATGCTGCAGAAGCCTCCTGCCGAACCGGAAATTCCACATCATTGGCCAGAACCCCGTACATATCATATTCTTTTAACAGCTCTGCAAAGGCTTCCTCCGGAGAAATTCCATTTTCCCCATTATCCTCTGCTGTTCTCATCAATTCCTCCGGGAATTCAGACAGTTCATCGAATTCTCTGTTATCTTCTGTATTTTCTGACTCAGAACTTTCTCTTTCTGCCTCTTCTGATGCAGGCTGATTTCCCTCCGGCAGAAATTCTCTTTCTCCTGCCTGCTCCTGATTTTCCTCCTGAACTGCTGCCTGCTCTGTCTGCTGTGCCGCCTGAACCAGGCTGCTTCCTCCCCAGACATCTGTGGAAAGTACAACTGCAGCTAACAAAATGGCTGTCAGCTTCATACTTTTTCTCGGTTTCATAGCTGTTCTCTTCCTTTCTTTCTTTTTCACACTCCTCTTACGATTGTAGCACGTTTTTCCTTAACTTTCCATCCTGTTTTCTGTATAAAAAGAACTTCCAGCTGCGCAAAAATCCATGGTTATTTCGCAGTTCCGGCCACTGGTTTACAGTAACCGCTGTATCCGGTCTTTCTGTTCACCCGGTTCAGTACCTGGATTTTATAATAATATCGCTGCCCGCTCTTCAGATTTCTGTCTGTATAAGAGGTTGTGTTTTTTGACTTAACAGTTGCAACTGTTTTATATCCTCTGTTCTGAGAGGTACTTCTCTGGATACGGTAAGCGTATGCTTTGGGATTCCGTTTCCAGGTAATGCGCAGAGCGCCTCTGCCTTTGGCGGTGACGCTGAGTACCTTTGTTTTTTTCACCGCCCAGCCGGAATATATATTGGAAAAACTGCTGAAGCCATTCTGTTCTCCGCCTCTGACCCGGACTTTATACAGATATGTCTGATGAGCCTCTACCTCCCGGTCCATATAGGTGGTCTGTCCGGCCTTCAGTGTGGCAATTTTCTCATATCCGTCCTCTTCTGACTCACTGCGGTAGATTTCGTATTTTTTTGCATCTTTTACACTGGTCCAGGTAAGATTAATCTGCTCATTTGTTTTGGAAATCACTTTCGTAAGGGTTGGCTGAGCCAGAGTTTTTCCTGATACCGGTTCTGACAGCTCCGATTCTGTTTCATCTGCATATACGGCACACAGCTTATAATAATATTTTTTACCGGCTTTCAGGCTGCTGTTATCATAACTGGTTCCGGTAACCTGTGCAATTTCAGAATAACTCCCATTTTCCGAGGTACTGCGGTATACACGATAAAAATCAGCCTCCGGAATATCTTCCCATCTCACCCGGAGTTTTGAGCTGTTTCTGGACTGTACATAGGAAATTTCCGGGATTTCACCTTCTCTTTCTTCATCTCCGCTGTCATCCCCTCCGTCACTTTTCAGTGAAAGGCCATAATAAGCAGCAATTCCCTGAGCATCTGCCACACCCAGCTTCTTTAATTTTGCATCAGAATTCAGAAATTTATTTACATCACCGGTATTGCTTATAAAAGCATGTTCAATCAGGACTGCCGGAAATCCTGCCAGCTTGCTTCTTCTGATAATCGCCAGGTAATCCGCCAGAGAACCATCGGGATATCTGGAATTATCCTGAGAATTGCGAATCAGAATACCGCCTGCCCAGGTAGCAAGGCCAAGAGCTGCCAGCTTCCGGTAAATTTCCGTTGCAAGTCCCTTTCCTTCTGTTCCTATGGCCGGCCTGTAATTGCTGTTGGGATAATATACGCCAATTCCGTTGGCACTGCTGCTGGCACTGGCATTCAGATGAAAGCTCACGTAGACATTTGCTTTTTTGCCTGCTGCAAATTCCACCCTTCTGGCATTGCAGGTGGCTGCGTCCACACTTTTCCCTCCATTGGCACAGCTTACGGTTTCTCTTGTCATGTAAACGGTAACACCGCTGTATTTCTGTAATTCTGTTTTGCAATACTGTGCAATTTTCAGCACCAGATTTTCTTCTTTGAGCCCGTTATACCCAGCTCCGGAGTGGGTGCTGTCATGACCGGGATCCAGTACAATCACCATTTTTTTCGCCCCGCGTGTCATACTGTGCAGGGATAATCCGCTTCCTGCCTGTGCATTATCCAGCGCACGCTCCATGGTATTCCTGGAACTGGCCCGGCCATTTTCATCCAGAGTTACCACATTGGCTTCCACCTGCTCCAGCAGTTCCTGATTCAGCAGCACTTCATCGGGCTCTGTCTCCACTGCCTGATTCACGCCATATACAATCCGCATATCCGTTTCGCTCATAAGTACACGGCAGGATTTCCGGTCTGTTTTCCAGGTGATTCCGGTAAGTTCATAGAGCCCTTTCTGCTCTTCTCTGTTGTATTCCATGGAAAACCGTACCATATTTTCAGCAATTCCTGCAGCCTCTGTGGTAAATTCCTGTCCTGTGACAGTATTTTTGTACTGGAGCCAGGCCTGCGTTACAACTTCTCCTTCTGCTCCAAGACCTGCTACCACATTCTGAACTCCCGGCACCTGAATCTGTTCAGATTCCTGCATAATAAAATTCAGAACCCCCGTTTCCCATTCCTGTGTCTGGCTCTGTTCTGCTGTTCTATCCGGTTCCTGCTCTGTCCTGCTTTCCGGCACTCTCACTTCCGTTCTGCCATCCTGCAGACTCTCTTCCATTCTGTCTTCCAACAGCTCCTGTTCCGTTCTGCTTTTCACTTTTTCAGAATCAGACGACATTTTATCATAGGCTTCCGCCTGCATACCGCCGGAAGAAGCAAGCATACATACTGATAATAAAGCTGCCAGGATTCTTTTTGATAATTTCATTCCTCTGCACTCCATTTCTTTCTGTTTTATCATTTTGTGTCGCTTTTTATCGTATCACAATTTTTTTTCCAGTACAACTACCTGCCAGAAACTTACAGAAAAAAAAGAATCCTGCTTTGCAGGATTCTCCGCCAGATTATTCATCTTTAATTTTAATACAGTTCTTCCCGCTCTTCTTTCCAATATACAGTCTTCGGTCGGCCCGCCGGATCAGCTCATCCACATCTTTGCCGGGAACCTCACCGCATTCCGAAATTCCAAAGGTCATGGTCACCGAAATCTGTTTTCCGTCCACAGACAAATCTGCCTGTTTCAGCTCTCTTTGTACTTTATCAATCACTTTCAGAGCATAGGCCACACTGCCAAACACAATCATCAGAAACTCTTCACCGCCCCAGCGGCTGACAAAATCCTCCCGGTCCACTGCTTCCTTCATACTGAAAGATACCAGTTTCAGAACCTCGTCTCCCGTCTCATGGCCATAAGTATCATTAATTTTCTTAAAATCATCAATGTCCCCCATCACCACACAGTAATCGCTGCGTGTGATGTCTTTCCAGCAGTCCAGCATACTTCTCCGGTTTCTGAGTCTGGTGAGTTCATCATAACTGGCCAGGCGCTTCAGCTCTCTGTTCTGCTGATTCAGTTCTTCCCGGTTTGCTGTCAGTTCCAGAATAAACAGCATGGAAAAGGTCATTACAAAAAGAAAACACACCGTATTGTTGAAAAAGGAAACCCAGAAAGCCGTTTCTGTCCCGTAACTGTACCTGGGTTTTCCCAGATAAACTTATCGGCGCAGAAACAATGTACCAACACAGTTGGCTGCCGTATAAATCATAGCATACCGTCTGGGATCTGAAATTCCCTTTGTCATATAAATCATATAAAACAATACCGGAATAATAACCAGATTGTAAAGGGAAAATCCGAAAGTCCATCCCAGAAACACACAGGAGGCCAGCGCATGGATACAGGTAAGAAAATAAATCAGGCTGATCCCCGGAAAATAGCTTTCCTTTTCATTCCCCGCATGCAGCATCAGAAACTCTGCCGCCGCTGCAAATCCACTGATAAAAAACAACGGCAGACAGGGGAGCAGCAGCCCAATCCCTGTCAGTATCAGATGGGTGCTCCCCATAAATACTGCCAGAAGCCGGAAGCGCTCCCTGTCCGTAACCCGCTTTTTTCCTCTGAAAATTAAAACCGTATTGTTCCATATTTCTGACATCTTCTGTACCACTATTTTTTCTTATAAGTAATATACCAGGCGTCCACTCCGCCTTCTGCCATGCCGGAATACATTTTCTTCCCGACTTTATTATAAGCAGTCACATAAAAATAATATTTCTTTCCGCTTTTAAAGGATGATTTTCCAAATTTCTTCACCGTTATTGTGGTTTTATTTGTGGTGGCACATTTCTTATATCCTGATTTGGCTTTATTGGACACATAGACCTCATATCGGTCCGCACCCTTAATAGTATTCCATTTTACACTGATTCCTGATTTTACGGATTTCAGCTTAATCACATCCGGCTGAGGACAGAAATACGTCCAGTCAGACCATTTTCCTTCCAGTTTCGTTCCGTCACTGTTGGTACAGTACCCGCGGACTCTCATTTTAAAGAAATTATATTTTTTGAATCCATTATAGCTGATAAAAGCAACGTCAGACCCCTGGGTTTTGGTTTTTAATTTCTTATCTTTCTTCTGATATGCAGACCAGATTTCCCATTTGTATCCATCTGCTGATTTTATGGAAACAGCGTCAGAGCGAATCTGCCCCAAAGCCTGCCAGTAAGCTGCGCAGGAAGGCTTTTTCGCTTTCCCCGGAACTACCGGAACACCGTACAGGGTGGCTTCTGATTTGCCTGCGGCAATGAACCCGGCAGAACTTTTCCTTATCGGATAAACATCCACATAGTATTCTTCATTGGGTGCAAGCTGATTTAACACCGCCTGATTCTGCTCCGAGTACGTTTCCGTATACTCACTGGCTGCACCGGCTTTATAGCGTATCTGATAACCGCTGGCCCCCGCCACCGGATTCCAGCTCAGACTGATACTGGTCTCTGTAGAACTGGTATGCTTCAGATTTTCAGGTTTTGCATTTGGGGCAGTCACTACTTCGATTGTTTCAGATACCGGCCCATATTCCCTCTGAAGCCCGTTTCTGATAAAAGGAACCACCTGAAGATAATAGGAACTGCCTGCGTTCGGAAGATTATAAAGGTAATCCTCTCCTCCGGAACAGACGGACCATTCTTTAAATGTACCTGTCGGACTGTCGCTCAGGCGGATTTCATATCTTACATCATTATCCACCAGTGCCTGAAACGTAATATTTACGGAATTCGTTCCTGCATTTGTCTGTTTTAATCCGGTTACCTGCCCCGGAGCTGCCTCTGCTCTGATTCCCATGCCCAGAAATACTGCAAACATCAGCACTATGGCATATTTGCCGGCCCGGTTCCATATTTTCCTCATATTCTTCCCTTTCCTTCCCGGTATGCTTCTTCCCGGCCGCTGTCATGAGAATTTTTCTTACATACAGCTGCCCGGAACATCTCCCAATACACTTCCGTTGTTACTGCTTTTATCATACCAGTATCTGACATCCGGTGTCAATGTTTCCGGGCACTTTTCACATTTATATCCAAATATCCCCTTTAATATCCTGTATTTGCCTTTATGGTGGCACTGATGCTTTTTACCGTTTCAGAAGGAGTATAATTATCACTGTTGTACAGGAACTGGTGAAGCTGAGCCACGTTATTTTCCAGGTTCACCGGTACCACAGCATCCCCGGCACTTCCCACATTGCCCGGAGTTTCTTTGTCAAATGGAAAACCTGTATTTTCTCCCATATGATATTTGGGCAGATTTCCGGCAAGTCCCAGCATTTCCGTAAAACTTAAACTGGTGGAAATCTGAGGCAGCATCTCATCCAGAAGATTATTTAATGTCATTAAATCGCATTGCTTTGCTTTTTCAAACATTTTGGTGATTACCGTACGCTGGCGTTCCGTACGCTGATAATCCAGGCCCACATAACGGATTCTCGCATAGGAAGTAGCCTGTACCCCGTCCACATGAACTCCCTGTCCCGGAGATACGGGGCCGCTGTTGTGGCCGGTCACTTCGTTGGTTTCCACCACATATCCGTTCAGCCATTCGGCCTCTTCCGGGGAAATATCCAGTTCTATGCCGCCCAGCAGGTCAATGGCATCCACCAGAGCGCTGAAATCCACACTGACGTAATCGGTAATATCCAGATCCAGATTCTTATTCAGCATTTCCATGGCCTGTTTCGGCCCTCCGTTGGCGTATGCCGCATTTGCCTTGCGATAGGTATTATCGCTGATATCCAGATAGGTATCCCGGTATACGGAAGCCATTTTGATTTCTCCGGATTTCCGGTTAATGCTTACCACTATAATCGTATCGCTGTTTCCTCTTTCAAAATTACCGGTAGAACGGTTGTCCAGTCCAAACAATGCAATACTCTCATAACCATCCAGGTTCTTCTGAGTATCCTTTGACAGATCGTTCACCTTAACATCTTTATCTTTAATGGAAATTCTTCCCAGTTTTCCGTATTTACTCCAGGCATAGGCGAAAACCAGTCCCACCAGAGCCAGAATCACAGCCAGAATTACCAGAATAATCTTCCGCTGCTGGCGTTTTTTCCTTCTGGTTTTCTTTTTTTTCTTTCCGGTGCTGTTATAATTACGCGTGTCTTTTGCCATTTCTGTGTCCTCCTATCTGTTTTTGATACCCCGTTGTCTGCAGCGGGGTTTTAACTTTTCAGGAAGCGCTTCCACCAGCGTTTCCTTTATATTTTGCAGGTTCTGTGCTGTTTTCATACTAACTCCGTGAGTATATCACAAAACAGGGGACTTTTCTATATATAATTTCCATTTCTTCTATTGCTTTCCTGCAAAATGTCATGTAAACTATCCATGATAATAATAATGATAATGATGCTGGTAATAATAAAAAAGAATCCTGTAACTTAACATTTCAAAGTAAAACTTTTTCCTGTCAGGGCCTCAGGCGGCAACAGGGTTTCTGGCATTTTAATTACATCAGATAAAAACTTTTACTGACAGATACGAGGTGGAAACATGGAATCTCATTTTCGTAAAATACATGCTTTTGGCAGACTGCACTTTTTTCTGACCGCACTTTTTCTTTTTCTGGTTTTTGCGTCTCACTGCATTCCGGACGAAAAAATTATGGGGCACAGAGAACTGTCTCTGCATCTGCTGTCTGAATTTCCCCGGAACGGCTGTCTGCCGGGAGATACCCCTTCCCTGAAACCGGAAACGGAATTTCTGACTTCTCTGAATCAGAATCCGGAATATTCCACACTGTGGAACACGCTCACAGGACAGGACCAGGGATTTCGCTGGAACGGAATGCAGGCACCGGGCCGGTTTTTGCTGTGCTTTTTTCATATCGGCCAGATTCGTTATCTCTGCATGATTGCTTTTTTCATGCTTCTGTTCGGCGCCGCCTGGAAAATCAGCAGAACGTATTCCGCTCCATACGGATTTTTTTTCCTCTTTTTCTTTTTATGGGCAGACATTCTTCCCGTTTCCTGGACACTGCCTCAGACCGGATGTTTCCTTACAGCATTCTGTTCCATTCTGTTCCTGTGCGGAAAAAAAGAATTATTCCGGGAAGAAAACCTGCACCGGCTTCTTTTTTCCTTTTACGGAATCGGAGCAGTCACTGCTTTCCTGGATATGGGAACTGTTCCGGTTATTGCCCTGAGCCTTCCTCTTACCGTTGCCTTTCTTTCTTTCCGTGACTATGGGCCAAAACAGAAAGCCAGCGCTGTGTGGAAATCTCTGACGGGCTGTACCCTTTTCTGGTTCCTGGGTTATCTGCTTCTGACCATAACCAAATGGGTACTGACTGTATTACTCACCGGAAGCAACCTGTTTCCTGCATATATGGCCCGGATCGGAGAATACTGTTTCGGTTCGTCTTTCTCAGCCGGCTCACTTAAAACCATGCTTTTTGAAAATCTGAACGGATTTCTTTCTCATGTGGGTTTTGGAAAGAAAACTCTTCTGATTCTGATACTGGCAGTTTTTGCAATATACATGATTCTGTTTTTTACGGGGCATAAAACCCGGCAGACCTGTGTGAGAAACCTGCCTCTTATTTTTATCGGCATGCTGCCTTTCCTGAGCTATGTGCTGGCGCCTGCCCACGGGCTTATGGAAACAGCCGTTACCTTTCGTGCTCTGACCGGCGCCTTCTTTCCCTGGACACTGTTTTTCTTTACCATACTGGATTTAAACGGTATCCGCCAGTCCCTGCATAACGTCCTGAACTTAACCGGGAGGAATTAAGATGATAACTATTTATTTACTGTGTACCGGAATGATTCTGCTGTATCTGATTTTCAGTTATATGTTAGGAGACCTGTTCCTGAGCTTTACAAAATCTCAGGAGACTTCCTTATCTTACCGGATAATCCTGGGGTTTTTCCTCTTCTTTCTTCTGTTTCAGGCAGCTGCCCTTCCGCTGAAATTCACATTACAGCCCCTGTCACTGTTAGCAAAGCTCTGGTGTTTCCTGCTGGCTGTTACTGCCCTCCTGTATTTTCTGCGAAATCGGAAAATTTTAAAAGAAAAATGGAACCAGCGAAAAGAATTGCTGTCAGAATATAAATGGATATTCCTGTTTCTGATTTTCCTTGTGATGATTCAGATTTGTCTGACCAATTACAATGGAGAGACTTACGCCCTGTGGGATCAGTCCTATTATATCGGAGACGTGAGTTCCTCGGTATACACTGATACCATCAGCCAGTACAGCCCCTATACCGGCCACCTGCTGGACAGGCTGGATGCGGAGTATCTATTGGAAACCTACCAGAATCACAGCGCAGTTATCTGCACTCTGACCGGCCTTGCACCCCTGATTGAAACCAGAACCGTGGAAACCACTCTGATGGTGATTATGGCCAATCTGATTTACTATCAGCTGGGGCGTCAGCTTTTTCCCCTCTCCAGAAAAAAAAGCGCGCTCCTGGTATTTTGTCTGTTCTGGCTGAATCTGTTCAGTTTTAACTTATATACCAGTGCAGAATTTTTATTCTTCCGTGCATTTGAGGGAAAAACCATTCTGGCCTGTATTATCATGCCGGCTGTGTTTCTGCTGTTCCTGAAAATTGCCAGGGAATACCGGAATCACCACCACTGGATGGAGCTGTTCCTGATTATCTGGGCCAGCTTCGGCCTGAACATGTCAGCAATTTACATGCTGCCTTTTGAACTGAGCATTTGCCTGATTCCTCTGGGATTCTGTAAGAAAGATACTTCTGTACTCTGCGAATCCGGGAAAGGCAAAAGCCGCTTCCGCCTGATGCAGGCCTCGGCAAAACCTTCGCTGTATATCTGGATACGATATGCTGTCTGCCTGTTTCCCTGTATATTGCATGGAGCGGCTTACCTGCTGACGAAACATCATCTGTTTATTTATACCGGTTAGGAGGATTGTTATGCAGAATTTGTATAAACCAGGCATGGACTTTCTGAACAAAGCCTTTGACGATGCATTTTCCAATATTGTAATTTTTTTCCTGGCTTATGTGCTGGCCCTGGCCGTATTCTGGCTCCTGAAAAAAAGAGATTTAAAAACCATCTTCGTCTATCCGGTGCTGTTTGCCTTACTTACCGTATTCAATCCTTATCTGATGATTCCTGTTGCGGACAAGATTGGCCTGTCTTCCCGAATCCGCCGGATTTTCTGGCTTCTGCCTGTCAATCTGGTGCTGGCTTTTGCCATCGTCTGCCTGGTTTACCGATTTACCAGACGGTGGAAACAGGCTGCTGCTCTGGCTCTTTTCCTTATCCTGGCAGCTGCAGCGGGAGAATGTCAGCTGCCCCATATGGTTCCTGCGGAAAATATCTACAAAATCAGTGATGAGTCCATTGCCATTGCAGATATGATTGAGGAAGACGCCCAAACTTCTGAACCGAAACGCTGCCTTTTTGCAGATATACAGCTTCTGGAACTGCGCCAGTATAACCCTTCCATTTACAATACCATTCGGCGGAAGGACATCCTGAACTGGTCCATGAATCCTGCAGATCCGTCTTCTGTGGAGCAGGTCCTGAATGAGCGGAGCAGCCATCATATTCTTACCATGCTGCTTTACTACGGAGTGCCGGTGGAATCGGATATTCTGAAACGTTATGTCAGGAGATTTCATATCCGGTATATCATTCCCAATAAGGAGAAAGGGCTTGACGGATATTTTGAAGAGATGGGATATGATGAGATAGGAGAGACGGAGCATTTTACAGTGTGGCGGGTGGGGTGAAGAAAGGGAAATGGAAAAGATTTGGGGAATTACAAATAATGAATAGCAGAAAATAACAATTATAACATTTATAAAAACCAAAAATTAGATTTTGGCAAAATTAATAAAAGAAGGAGAGGAAGCATATGGATTACAGAAAAATATTCAGACAATGGTGTGAGGACCCCTATTTTGATGAAGATACCCGAAAGGAACTTCTTGCACTGACCGATGAAAGAGAAATAGAAGACCGTTTTTACCGCCATCTTGCCTTTGGAACTGGTGGACTTCGAGGTGTGATTGGAGCTGGAATAAATCGTATGAATATTTACACGGTACGCCAAGCCACCCAAGGGCTTGCCAACTATATTATCAGCCAAAAAGGACAGACAAAGGGTGTAGCTATTGCCTATGATTCCAGAAAGATGTCTCCGGAATTCGCAGAAGAAGCAGCCCTGTGCCTGAATGCTAATGGAATCAGAACATGGATATTTTCCAGTCTTCGGCCAACACCAGAGCTGTCTTTTGCAGTAAGAAGACTTGAATGTATTTCTGGTATTGTAATCACAGCCAGTCATAATCCACGGGAATACAATGGTTATAAAGTGTATTGGCAAGACGGGGCACAGATCACCCCTCCCCACGATAAAAATATTATGGCAGAAGTGAAAAAAGTGACAGATTTTTCCCAGGTAAAAACCATAGACAAACAAGACGCCTTGAAACAAGGGCTATTCCAAATAATCAGTCCTGAGATAGACGACGATTACATGGAAGAACTAAAAAAGCAGAGTATTCATCCGGAAATCATAAAAAAAGCAGCCAAAGAATTTAAAATTGTCTATACTCCCCTTCATGGTGCCGGAAATCTTCCGGTACGCCGAGTGCTGAAAGAATTAGGATTTGAACATGTGTTTATAGTAAAGGAACAAGAGCTTCCAAATGGAAATTTTCCCACCGTCAGCTATCCTAATCCAGAAGCAGAGGAAGCCTGGGAACTGGCCCTGAAGCTGGCAAAAGAAGTGGAAGCAGACATCGTGCTTGCTACCGATCCAGACGCAGACCGTCTCGGAGTGTACTGTAAAGATACAAAAACAGGAGAATATATAAACTTTACCGGAAATATGTCCGGAATGCTCATTGCAGAATATATTTTGCGGGAACGGACTGTCACTGGAACCATGCCAGAACGCCCCGCATTAGTAGAAACCATTGTAACAACTGATATGGCCAAAGCCATTGCTGCTGATTACAATGTAAAACTAATTGAGGTACTTACTGGGTTTAAATATATCGGGGAACAGATTAAAATGTTTGAAGAACAGAACACTTATCATTATATATTCGGATTAGAAGAAAGCTACGGATGTCTGGCCGGCACTTATGCAAGAGACAAAGATGCCTGTGTGGCAGTGATGATGCTTTGTGAAGTAGCCGCCTATTATAAAGTAAAAGGAAAAACTCTGTGGGACGCCATGACGGACATGTATAAAAAATACGGTTACTACAGAGAAGGACTTGCTACCATAACTTTCAAGGGTATTGATGGTGCAACTCAGATTCAGGAAATTCTGAAAAGAATGCGAGAAGAACCCAAAGAAACTTTGGGTGGATTTAAAGTACTAGCAATAAGGGATTATCAGACAGATACCAGAAAAGATATGAAAACCAAACAGGTAGTCTCCACAGGCCTTCCTGTTTCTAACGTTTTATACTATGAGTTAAGCGATAATGCCTGGTGCTGTGTACGACCTTCCGGTACAGAACCGAAAATCAAGTTCTATTTTGGTGTAAAAGGAACTTCACTGGAAGATGCTGAAAAGAAGTTAAAACGATTAAAAGCAGCTCTGCTACAGTCTCAATAATAATACTTAAAATAGTATAAAACCTAAAAACTGTCTATGCTGTAGCGAGCAATTACCAGATTTGTTACAGCATAGACAGAAAACAGGTAGAATCTACGTAAGCGCCAAATAAGAACGTGTAGAGAAATCTTCTGTATTTTCCTGTAAACTTAGGGTTAGAGTTTTTAGTGTCCACTCCCAAAACTCTAAATCTAAAAAAAGGAGCGATCCCATGGATATTTCATCTTTAACTCCTGATAAGCAGGTGAAACTTCAATACTGGCTGGATGTCATCCGGCAATGCAGGGCCTCTGGACTGACAAACCAGGCATGGTGCGAACAGAATCAGATTTCTTTAGTATCCCTTCCTGACAAACAGGCTCCCCATTCCTCTCTGGCAGCAGTCCTGCAGCCTGGAGATATGCGGATCGAAATTTTTGAAGATACATCCAGTGAATCACTGGCAAAGATTTTGAAAGCAGTGCAGTCATGTCAGGAGATATCTCCCATGTGGAAAACATCTATATCCGTACCGGGTACACGGATATGGGGAAACAGCTGAATGCGCTGGCGGATATCATCCAGTACAGTTTCAAACCCGGTCCATACAGTAATTCCCTGTTCCTGTTCTGCGGCAGGCGGGCAGACCGGATCAAGGCAGTCCACTATGAAGGAGACGGATTCTGCCTTTTGTACAAACGGTATGAAAGCGGACGGCTAAAGCGGCCCGGAACCGGTGAAGATGCAAAACAGATATCGGCACAGCAGCTCCGCTCCTGAAGGAGCAGGCTGATTTCCTGACCCGTAAACTTTATGGAACAAAGTCTGAAAAGACATCCGTCCTTGATATTGAGGGACAGATGTCTCTTTTTAATGAGATGGAATATTTTGCAGCCCCCAATGCAAAAGAACCAGAACTGGTTGAAGTTGAAAAACATCTCCGCAAAAGAAAATATGCCGGCCAGCGCGAAGAACTGGTCAGAGACCTTCCACACAGCAAAGTACTTCACACCATAGATGAAAGCGAACAGGTCTGCGAAAAATGCGGAAGCTCCATGGTAAAGGTTGGAGAAGAATTCGTCCGTACCGAAGTACAGTTTATCCCTGCCAGCTTAAAAGTCATTGACCATTACCGGGAAACTTATGAGTGCAGATCCTGCCGGAAACAGGGAACACCCTATATGGAAAAAGCGCCGGTTCCATATCCGCCGGTCTTACATTCCCCTGCATCCGCATCCACGATCACATGGCTGATCCACCAGAAGTTTGAACTGGGCATCCCATTATACCGCAGGAAAAAGAATGGGATGCCCTGGGACTGAAGCTGAGCAGGGCGACCATGTCAAACTGGCTTCTGGCCGTCTTCCGGGACTGGCTTTCCCATGTGGTTCGCCGCCTGAAGCAGGAACTGCTGAAACAGGATCACCTGCATATCGATGAGACCCATGTACAGGTGCTGAAAGAACCGGGTAGAAAGAATACATCGGATTCTTACATGTGGGTTTACTGCAGCATTAAAGATGCAGAAACTCCCATCCGGTATTTCGAGTATCAGCCGGGACGGAGTGGGAAATATCCGGAAGCATTTCCGGACGGGTATAACGGCTGCATCCATACGGATGCTTATTCCGGATACAATGGAATCCCGGGTGTAAAAAGATGTCTTTGTTATACCCATCTGCGCCGGGCCTTTGTGGATGCGCTTCCTGAGGAAGTCCATGCCCCTGAAGCATCAAAACCTGCGGAAGCGGTCCTTCGGCTGAACCAGTTGTTTGATATAGAAGCAGAACTGGAGGAACTGCTGCCCGATCAAAAGAAAAAAGAACGTCTCATCCGTGAGAAGCCTCTTCTCGAGGATTTTTGGTCATGGGTTGAAAAAAATGCCGTCTCAGAACTTCCAAAATCCAAACTGTCCAAAGCATTTGGTTACGCATTGAATCACCGTCAGGAATTTTTTAATTATCTGGAAGACGGGCATTGTTCCATCAGCAACTCACTTGCTGAGAACTGCATCCGTCCATTTGTGATCGGAAGAAAGAACTGGCTGTCTGCAGGCAGCCCGAAAGGAGCAGTCGCAAGTGCCGGAATCTATACATTGGTAGAAACAGCCAAAGCAAATGGTCTTGTGCCAATGAAGTATCTAAAATATATCCTGTCAGATATGCCGGGGAGTACATTTCTTGAAAATCCGGAATATCTGGATGACTATCTGCCATGGGATC
>OFGX01000937.1_pt1 | contig 19517 bp, 15 predicted proteins | sample 1521831 | NCBI WGS metagenome assembly OFGX01 (sample SAMEA3504080, study PRJEB24116) | mouse gut metagenome | biome: mouse gut; feature: mouse-associated habitat; material: faeces | place: Denmark | collected 2011 | reverse complement strand
GACCTCTTGAATGCCATTCAAGCGCTCTCCCAGCTGAGCTATACCCCCATATGAAGTTCTCCGGCAACTTTTCCGAAATGAAACCGCTGATTTTCTATCAAAACTTGCTGATTGTAAAACAAATTTCTGAAAATGTCAAGTAAAAATTTCGCTAATTTTTTGACCAAATTTGGGGTAGTTTTACTGGTGACTTGTGCTCCCAGCTGAGCTATACCCCGAAGTCCCTAAGCCTTCCAATTTCTAACGGTTTTAGAATCATTAATTTGTGATTGTGCGGATGCTATTCATTTTGGCTATACATGACTCTCTAAGATTATTTTAGGACAGAGGCCCTAACCTATATAAATGTAAAAATTTTTCGACATATTATTGCCAAATCTGAGAAAATCATATATACTACAAACGCAAAAGCTGCTATGGTTATGGAGCCAAATTTTTTTGTTACCAACCGCACAAAGAACCTTTTTTTGCAACACGAAAGACTTATTATGGGAGAGATAATAATGAAAGATAAGGCAATTCAGGTTTCCACATGGGATATAGTAGTTTGGGTTTTTGTGAATGTGATCATAGTTATAGCCATTCCTGCTGGAATTGGAATTGTTCGTCTGGCGGCTGATGTTCATGTAGATTATTCTGCTATTCTATCGGATGTTACTCTTGCGACCTTTTCGGTTCTATTTAATCTCGGGGTATACATTATTGGAGAAATACCGTTAGAATCCCCACCACAAGAGGCTCTAGATGTTTTGCAAAATAGAATGGCAGCGAACTTAGTAGAAAGTTTGCTGCCTGGATTAGGAAATATAGCAGAAAATAAATTGTCAAGGGAACTAAAGGAAAGAGTAGACCTACTTTTTAGAAAACATTTAACTCCGAGCGGAATAAAGGAAAGAAAATTAGCACTAAAAGCCCAGCAGCAAGATAAAGAAGAAAAATTCAAGAAGCGAGCGGAAGATAGCAAACGCTTCAAAGCGTTTACTATAATAGTATTCTTTTTTGTAGGTTTCTGTGGTATAATTTATGGATTTGAATTAGAGCGAAGATGGGCCTCACCCTTATGGATTATTTTAATATTATCAATAGCTATAATTATAGGCGCTATCTTTGGGATAAGTACATTTATATCAACACAAAAAAGAGAATGACACGAGCGGGATGCGAATTGGGAATTTTTGTAAAACATCAGGAGGATATCACTCGTGTCAAGAATATATACGTACTATAAGCGCGTACTGATTACTATGTTTATTATATTTATCGTTGCTCTTTTTTTTGCATTTGCTTATAGATTTTATCGTAGTAGTCGTTATGAAATCGCAAAAGGAATGATTGAAAATTGTGAATTTAATGAGGCGAAGGGGCAATTTGAGAGTTTGGGAGAAGATTATCGTGATTGTTCATCATATCTCTCTCTTCTTGCGGCAATAAATTTTATAGAAAACAAACAATATCCTGAGGCTATAGAAAAACTAAAGCCATTGGAGGGATTAGAAGAATCTCGGGTTTGGCTGATTAAGGCAAAATATGAATATGCACAGCAACTCTATGGCGAAAAAAACTTTTATGAAGCAATCGATCTCTTTACTCAATTGACAAATGAACCGGATTTTGAAGCAGAAAGTGACCTTGAAAAATGGTTGAGAGACTCCAAATTTGCATATGCACAGCAGTTATATGCTGAAAAGAACTTTTTGGATGCCATTAAAGTGATTTCTGAACTAGAGGTAGATGATGAAACCATTGAACTATTAAAGCAATCAGAATATGCATATGGCCAGCAATTATATTCCCAAAAGGACTTTTTGTCTGCCATCTCCTATTTCGATGAATTAGGGGAATTTAAGGATTCACCGGATCTTGTGAAAAAGTCAAAATATAGTTATGCTCTAGAGCTAATGGATCAGAACAAACTACTTGTTGCACTTGATTACTTCTTAGATTTAGGTGATTATGAACACAGTGCACAATATGTTGATGAAATCTTAGATTCTGGAATAGATGTAGATGCTGAGATTCTTTATAAAGCCGCACAGGTACATTTAGGAAGAGGGCTATATTGGAGAGCTTTAGCAGAATTTGAATCTATCAATGGCTACAATGATAGTGACGAATATATCAAAAAAACTACAACTTTGCTTCGGCAGAGCCTTTCTACTACTATTTCAGTTGGCCAAAAGTATACGGTTGCGATAAATAACGTTGGAGAAGCATACACAACTGGATTTGATCCTGCTGGGCGGAGCAATGTTACTGGGTGGAAAGATCTTGTATCAATAGCTGGTTTTAGCGATGTTACTGCTGGACTCAAATCAGACGGAAAAGTTATTACTACAAGCGAAGCAATCAATAATGAAATAAATAAAAGTAACAGTCCATGGTTAGGGGCAGACATTGTAGCTATCTCAACTGGTAATGCATATATTGTAGGCCTAAATAGGGACGGTACACTCAGAAGTGCTGGACATGATGCTGGCGACGGTCAGCGTGAAGTAGAGGACTGGGAAAATATTATCGCTATTGCTACGGGCTGGAGACACACGGTTGGTTTAAATTCATCTGGTAACGTGTTAATTACTGGTTATGGAAGTGCACGGCAACTAAACCAAATGCAAGCTAATAAAGAATCATGGACTGATATAATTGCCATTGCGGCGGGCGGAGGTGATGATGTTGGCAAGGGGCATACAGTTGGATTAAGAAAAGACGGACATGTCGTTGCTGTTGGAGATAACAGTTTCAATCAATGTGATGTTAGTTCCTGGGAGGAAATTGTTGCCATTGCTGCAGGTGACTGGTTTACAATGGGCATGGACAAATATGGCAGGATATTTATTACTAAACCAAGCCAAGAAATAATTAATAAATACAATCTTTATACCGATGTTTGGAGTGTGGAAACTTGGTCAGATACAGACGTTATTGCCATTGCTGCAGGTGGTGGAAGTGCCATAGGCTTGTATGAAAGCGGGAAAGTAATCGCAGCAGGATATGGTGCATATAATCAAAAGCGAACTGCTAATACGTGGGAAGATGTTATGGTATATAGCAATGCCAATTATCATGAGTAACTATAAAAAGTTGCAAACATTGGACTTAAGAGCACCAAAAAGTATGCAGTGATGTTATGTGGTCGATTTTTTGAAATGCAGGCTTGCATTTTGAAATCGATCACACATCTTTCTTGTTGTTACGTGGAAGTAGCGCAGAAAGAGGTAAAATTGGTTGCGCGAAAAGGTAGTGGATAGGTTTTCCAATTTATCATAATGCCTACTCCTGCCGCAGTATCGTGATGCTGCGGCAGGAATACGCATTGTAACAATGCCTGAATTCCGATCAAATGGCTGATTACAGCCATTTGATCGGAATTGCGGGCCTGCGGCCCGCGAATAAACCGCAGCGCGGTTTGTTCAGTAGACATTATTTAGTGCTTCCTTGAGAATATGATCTTAATCCCGGGATGTTCCTTCATCCCAATCATCGGCCAAAATCATGAGTGCGGTGTGCCCTTTCGTGAACGGGAGCCGCAGCCCTCTGAGTGAAACTGCCCCAACGGAGAGCATGATAGTTAACGCTGTGGTGAGCGCAAGCACTCTTTTCATAACTCTTTGCATGTCGTATACCTCCGCTTTATGATCAATAATTTGTCCTGCCCTTATTGTGATGCAGGCAATCCATTATATGTGGCAACTTCCGCCGATATGACATGATAAGCAAAGGAAATCCGATGTTTTGTGCAAATTCGCTTATTGTTGTAAAATTAATATTTTCAGAGGACGGTAAAATTTACATAATGTGTGACAACTTTGCCATAGAGTCCTTTTGAATTTTGTGTTAAACTAATACTAATGTCGAAAATTGTCAAATGTACAGTTGTTGCCATCTAGTATGGGGCATGCTTGAAAAGCGGGGAAATGCCCAATCGGCAGATTTTTCCGAAAAACGTAGACCGGTCTGGGCTAAAAATAAAAGTTGTATCGAATCAAACGCAAAGTATATGTACCATACTATAAATGAGCAAGTTCACGATATGCATAAAAATCCTCTGGCTCTGTTTTCCACATAGAGGCAAAAAATTTGAATATTAGGCTATATGTCTTTAGCAAGCGAACAGATTTGTGCATCTTTCAGTTTTGCTCATTTATATTACTCTAAATGAGCAAATTCGCAAAATAAACAAAGGCTCCCTCAAAAGTGGTAAGATGTGGGATGAGCCGTCACCACAAGACCACAAAAGAGGGAAGCCTTATAGTAAACATGATAGCAGGGAAAGCGGAAATAGGCAAGTTCTTTTTTCGGTACGGCTTTCAGAAATTGTTGAGTTCGGTGCCGCAGCGCCGGCTGGGGGATATGCTCATAGGGCTGGCACTGAAGGGGAATCAAAGCAGAACCACAGACTTTGCCGAACTGGGCCAATGCTGCCGAACCACCTATGGGTATTTTCTGTCCACAGGCAAATGGGATGAGGCAAAGGTTTCAGAGAAACAGAGGCAGGAGGAGTTCCAGACTGTTTCACAGCTGGCGGCGGAGTGTGGCACGCCAATTTATCTCAGCATAGACGACACCGTAGTGGAGAAAAAGAAACCTTCCTCAAAGGCGAAACATCCCATGGAGGGAACCGGTTGGCATTACTCTCATCTGGAGAGGAAGCAGGTCTTTGGGTATCAAATATTCGGCGCGCATATCAACACAGGAAATACCGCTCTTTGTTATGAACTGCGCCGCTGTTGCCCAAAAAACGGCTCTAAAATCGACACGTCGGTTCAGCTCCTTGATAATCTGCCGGAAACCAACGTCCCCATCATTGCCCTGATGGACAGCTGGTATACCTGCCAACGTCTGTGGGATAAGGTCATGGAAAAAGGCCTCACTATGATTGGAGCACTGAAATCGAACCGCATTCTTTATCCCAATGGAAAGCGCTGCCCCGCAAGCAAGTACGCCGCCAGTCTCCCAAACGGTCAATACCACCTGGTTAAAGTGGGCGGCCACGAGTACTGGGTTCACCGTTATGAGGGGACGCTCAATGGGATCGGCCATGCGGCAGTCCTGCTCTCCTACCCCAAAAACTCATTCAAAAATGAGCTGGCCCTGCGCCTATTCCTCTGCTCAGACACAGATTTTTCGGATGAGAAGATTTTGTCCCATTACACCCGCCGCTGGAAAATTGAGGTCATGTTCAAGCAGCATAAAATGTACTTGGGCCTCAAATCCTTTATGGTTCGCTCCGCCAAGGCGATTGACCGCCTGCTGGTGCTCCTTACCCTTGCCCATTTCTTCTTCCTGTCCCTGTCTGCCTTTCGTGTTCCCCTCTCCACTGGTATCCATCTTTTCAGGGAACTTTTGTGCATTTTTTGAATTTGCTCATTTTGAGTATAGTACCATATTTTGTGCTTTAGCACACCACAGGAATTTTTGATTAGAGAAGGTGTCTTATGAAACGAACCGCACAATGGATATTTCTCTTTGTTTTAGCACTTGTATTGCTGCCGTTGAACACCGGATATGCAACGGAGGAATGTATTGAGAAGTCAAAGGTCATTGCGGTCATTTTTGACAACTCTACGTCCATGGTACGGGATGACCCCGGCGAAAGCATCGGGCAGTATACAACCCGGTGGGTCGAAGCGGACTATGCAGTTAGGGCTTTGGCGGCAATGATGGATGCGGGCGATATATTGAAGCTGTATCCACTCAGCGTTGATCCGCCGGTTGACATTCATATTGGCATGGAGGGTGAATATGACCGTCTGTGCCAGACCCTGGACGAGATGGATTATCACGGAAAGACTCCCTATGAAAACATTAAGATGGCTTCAGATGACCTAAAAAGAGAGATGGGAAAAGATTGCTGTCTGATTGTAATTTCTGACGGAAATTTTAAGTCAGGGGAAGGCACAGGCCCAGATATGACCCAGGAGGAAGTTAACAGTGCGTTTGGCGCTATTGTGTCTGCAAATCCTTCGCTTCAAATTAAATATATTCCAATTGGGAAAGGTGATAGGTGTTTGCCGCAGCATGCACAAGTTGAGATCTGCAGGGACTCCGATAATATTACGCAGCAGATCACTGATGTGATTAACAGCATTTACCACCGTGTTGCTGTGAGTGGTATAGATAAAATAGACATCCCACTCAAGAGCATGACGGTTTTTCTGCAAGATGAACCCAATGCGGAAGAATTTTTTGCCGATTGGAACTCAAAACAGTGCGGATATGATCCGGAGGGTAAAACCGCCATCCATAATACAAGAAAAAATCCTGTGGATCATTGGAATAGTCCCGAGACGCTTCACTCCGATTGGATCAAAACAACCGAATTGTCAGGATTGGTCTTAGGTTATGCTGTGCCATCCGGGGCGAACAAGTTTGTCACTGTGCCATCTAACGGTCGTTTCCAGATTTACTATGAACCGGCAGTAACGCAGCGTATTACGATTCAGCAAAATGATGATGTGCCCTACATCTATGAGGAAAGTTCAAAGTCTCATTTTGTTGAGGGCAGCATCCATGTCACTATTGAATATCTGGACATGGCAGGGAAACCGTTAAAATCACAGACGTCCGTTATGCTAAAAACAGATCAAGTCGAGGTGTCCGTCAACGGACGGTCCCTAATTGGCGAACTAAATCAGGAAACAGGTGTCTATACCTATTCCGGAACATTGGAAAAGGGAGATTACGGCTATCTGACCATTACCAATAAAATTGGATTAAATAATGGCAGACTGGATATTCCGCTCGGAGTGATTGGCGAACCCAATGTGGAGTTGTCTGTTCGAGCGTTGGATACAAATTTGATTTTAGATGAGTTAGGCAACGCAGTTCTTCGTGTCCAAATCAGCGATCGTAATGGCGGCGATATTTTTACCGGCGATGGGAAATGGGAACGTTTTTTGCCTCCTGTCTGTACAAGCCGCTATTTTAATGTGGATACGGAAAAGTGCGAATATTATCCTGACGGCAGGCTACATATGCCTATCTCCTTAAAAGAACCTAGCAGTCATCAAATTGAACCGCAGGAAACCTTTACTTTATCCATCGAACGGGAATACAGCGACGGCCGAACACCTGCAACGACCGGGAAAACGAAAATCCTGGTAAACATTGTTTCCGTGGGGCACAAACTGAGTGTTGAGCCTGAGGTGGGCAGTCCACAGTTTAATATTGGGTCATTATTTTTGCATGGGGCGGATATTCCAATCTCTTATTCCTGTGATGGTGTGGAGTTAACACTGGGACAGTTGGAGAGAGCGGAAATAAGTCTCAAAGTGGAAGAATCCCCATTATCGGATAACCTTATGCTGATAAATGGAAATATTAATATTAGCAGGCCCTCCTTTTGGCAACTGCTGGAGGATGATACTGTGGTCCGGGCTAAAATAGTCTTTTCTTATACAAAATGGAACAACCCCTCCAGCATCGAATATCAGTTCTCCATCCCGGTCAAGGCTTTCCCGCGCGGTGCAGTAGTAGCTGTTTTTTCTGCCGCCGGTATTTTGGCTTTTTGTCTCATAGTTTGGATTGGCTGGATTGTCCTGCCCTTCAATTCATCGCGAGAGGATTATATCCCCCGAAAAACAGAATTTAGATTTGAACTGGTCAATGGAGAGGAAAATGGGTTTCGGGTCCTTTGGGGATTTTGGCAATGGCTGGCGTTTCGGGCGTCTCCCTTCCGGACGCGTTATGCCCATATTCGTGAGCGAATAAAGAATAATAATTTGGAAATTGATTTGTACATTCACAGAGTAAAATACGATAATTGGGAACTGACGAAATTAAGTAAGATGCGTCCCGGCGTAAATGACCCTCGCATCCAAATCGGTGGGCAGCCAGTAACGCAAGACAATTGTCAGCTTTCTACAGAAATAACCGCGGACCAGCAGTTGGAAATTATGAACTTGGAAGGACTTGCCAGATGGGAACTTCAGATCATCGTACCAGAATATAAACGGTAGGAGGGATAGAGTATGGCAACTGCACCATCCGTAATTATTGGTGTAGGCGGAGTAGGCTCTCAAATATGTGCCGAAGTGGAACGGCAGGTAGCCTCATTAAAAGAAACGCAGAGAAACGATCTTCCAACCGGCAGGAGCCAGGAAATGGGAAATATTCGCTTCGTTGCAATTGATACAGATGTCAATTCGCTGCGGGCGCTGTATAACGACGGATTCTGCGGCGAGCGGATTTTGCTAACGGAGAATATGACAGTTGGTAAATGCCGGGATATAATCGGTGATACGAGTATCGACGACTGGTATCCATCCAATGCCGCCTTCAGCAATAAATCCATGACTGAGGGCGCAGGCCAGCAGCGGTCCATCTCCCGTCTGGCTTTCGAATACTGCATCCGTGACGGCAGGCTCAGCCAGTTAGACGACGTTATATTTGAGCTTAACCGGATTACGGACGCTGAAAGCTCACAGCAAACACGATTTTATATCATTAGTTCCCTTGCTGGTGGAACAGGATCTGGGATTATATTACCTTTGGCAATGTATATAAACCATTTCGTGCAAAGAGAGCAGGGCGATGATCTGGCCATATGTAAAGGATTTTTTATCCTCTCCAGCGCATTTTATACTAGCTGTGATTCTACGTTAGAGCGAAAAAGCCTAGATGCCAATGCATATGCGGCGATTAAAGAACTCAGTTCGTTTATGCGTAGTGCCGATGCGCCTGTCTCCGCCCCGCGTATGCACTACACTTTGCAAGGAATCGACTCGGACAATATTGGCTTTACCTATGATTACTGCTATCTCTTCGGCATGACGAACAAAAATTCCAGGCGCGTCCGGTCCTTTGCCGACTTGCGGGATATTGTGGCAGATGCTGTATATATGCAGGCATGCAGTCCTATACAAGGCCGCAATAACTCACGGGAGGACAATGCGCTACGTCATACCAGTATGCTTGGGCAGGAGTGTCAGGAAAACTGGCTCCGGCGTTTTGGCGGCATCGGTTGCGGCAGATTGATCTATCCGTATGAGGACCTGTCCTATTATTTTGGCCTCCTCTGGGCGAAGGATACCATGGAGAAGGAGTGGCAGAAGTACGATTTGGAGTATCGGGCGGCCAGGAAGAACAGCAAACGCAACAAGCGTGGCGGATTGCGAAACAACGGCTATTTTGATCGGGGCGAATACTATATTAGTGCAGTGGACCAGGCTGATTTGTCCGACCAATTGGCGAGTTTTATCCGCTTAGAGTGTAAAAAACAAAATTCTGAGTATCCATGGAAACTCTACCTGGACGCGCTGGAAGCCGAAGCCGCAAAAGAGATCTCCAAGATGATGCAGGATTATCAGGCGCAGGGCGGAGAAAACGTTTTGGATGCTTTTAAGACGGCGCTTGTTCGCACAGAAGGAGAACGGACTATTTTCCCTAGTGCGGATAGAAACAAGGAACGATACCGCAACGCGAAGAATGCAGATCGTCTCTGGCCCAGAATGCGGAGCGACTTGGGAAAAAATAAAGATATTTTGATGGGAAACAGCCGACTGTTCCATCTGCATTTTTGGGACAATGTGGATGGAAGAAATAACCTGCTCTCCTGTTATCTTGAATACTGGTTGGTAAATGAGAATGGACAGTTTTTTCACCCGAACTCTGTTCGCTACTTCTTGTATCAGACGCTGAAAGAACTCATCATTCGCCGAAGAAGGCCGCGGGAATCCAACAACTTAAACTCTCCGTTTCAACCTAATGACAAAAAGGCTCTAAGCTACGATGAAGGCTACAAATTGAGAAAAAAGTTTGAAGAAATGCAGCAATTAATGGGTAAGGAGTATACAGAACAGCTGGTCGATTTTTTCCTCGCGTCCTGCGAGGACTATATCAAAAGAATTGTGCAGTGCTATGAGGAATTTTATGACAGTTATGAGCGGATTTTGGATGAATTTGACGCAGATATTGAGGTGACGGAGCAAAAACTCGATGAGAATCGGGGGACAAACCGCGCCTATGTCTGTGCGGACAAAGTCTGCCGGGAGAAACTCCATACGGAACTGAGCCAGCGGAAAAGCTATGATATAGGAGCTATATCGGCAGTATCTTATGAAGTATTTCAGCTGATGCACAGTAACGGACTTGAGCCAAGTAAAATGGGAACGCGGGAATGTGCCAACAAGATCAAAGGCTTTTGGCGCAAGGGAGTTGTCCGTGAAGAAATTGGCAAGGAGATCCTGGATATGGATATCCTAACAGCCATCGGGAAGGAGGAGGAGTGCCGCTATGACCGGACGCTGCCGGAGCAGGGCTACGAGCGCAGGATTGAGAACGTCATGGAGACGCTGGTTGCACCTTACCTTAAGTATTTTCAGCGGCTCGACATGAATACCGGCATCTCGTTGTGCTGCTATCACAGCAGCCTGAAAGAGTTGACGGGCATCTATCGGAATGTGGTAAAGTGGCTGGATGAGAAGGACGCCGTAGCGGACAGCTCGTACTGCAGGAAGCAAGAAGTTTTGTTCTATCGCTCCTTTGTTGGCCTGGAGCCGTATGAACTTCTGGATTATTTGCATGGTGTTACTGAAAATACGACGGTAAGAGGACGTGCTTTTCAATCTTACCTGGATGTTCTGGGGAATATGGGGAAAATGGAAGGGGAGGAAAGCAAGGCCGTCACACCTCATACAGATCGCAATTGGCACAATTTGAACTATATGCCGGACCCCAGTCGTTCCTACCAGGAGGAACAAGAACATCATATTGCGGTAGCGCTGTTATATGCATGGCTGAGTGGAAAAATACTTAAATCGGGTGGGAAAACGAAGTACATGTTCACTCTTGATGGAAAGCGGAACGGAAACTTTGGCCGCTTGTATGACTGCCATCTGCACCTTTACGGAAATCCCTATTGGTGTACAGAATTGTGTAAGGGGATGGATCGCGAGATTTATGAAGCGAGGAAAAAGGGTGATGACAGCTACCAAATCATTTTCCGGATGAATCAGAAGAATGATACATCTTCACCGTATGATATTATCCCGATCTACCAGGCGGAACTTTACTATGGTGAGCGCAGTGACAGCCAGCGCTGGCAGCTTGCGGCTGCCGTAGAGAAAATCATCTCAGAATGTAGTGGTATGCGGGCAGGTATGAGCCGGGAAGCGGCCTACCTGGAGCGAATGAAGGATTGGAGCCGTCAGACGTGTGATAATCTCTCTTGTTTTGTTTCCGATGACCAGCTCAAGGAAGAACTGGAAAACTTTTTCGAGCGTTACACCAGTATGCTTACTGAACGTAACATCAGGCGCGAGGAATAGAGATGTTTACTTTTATCCTATATTGGAACGTGGATAAAGACAAAGCTGGCATCCATCTGGAAAATTTTGATTTTCTGTTTTCCTTTGCGGAAATGCAGAATAAAATGGTCAAGCAGAGCTTTAGCGGTCAGTGTGAGTCTGCCATACAGGAGATTAATCTGGCGACAGAGCATCTGCGGGATTGGAAACTGGTTCTCTTTGATGGCCGGCTTGGGAAGGCGGAGCAGGTAACACCGATCTCGCCGGAGTATATACGACCTGGTTGGAGTGAGCTGCTCCAAAAGATTTTTGACCAAAATTCAAATAACGCCTTTTCGCTGACTGGCTTTCTTCCTAGAGAGGTATGGTATATCGGCTGTTGGGGAAAAAATGTATATGTCCCTCAGGGGGACGATTGCTTTGCCCGTCCGATGATCTGGGTAAAAGAAACGGAAAAGGATAACCCGGAGAGCGTACATTGGACCCAGCAGCGGGTGCATACTTTCATCACAACAATCCCTTCCCTGCGGATGTGTTGGACAGAGATTTCGCCAGAGGGTGGAATGCAGCGCCGTCAGGAGGAATTGCACCTTTGCTGCATGCTGCTGATTCTGGCCTGCAACGACATTCCACCATCACTTATGAGCGGAGACTTCCTTTACCACCTTCGAATCCAATTAGACCGGAAGTGTTTGGCTGCTTATGTCGGCCAACTCAGCCAACAAAACAAGGAACTGGGAGAGCAAATTCAGAAGGAAATCGAGCGGCATTACGTGACAGAGCATGAGCGGGTCAGCTATATGCGGCCCAATGATCCACCCCCAATACCGGATTATATGCGGAACATAGGGACTAGCAAATGGCAGGAAATCATATTCAAAGATTTTATGCAACCCCTCAGTCTGGATATTAAGCTGAGAGATAACCGTCAGTGGTTCTACCGGCATATTTATTCATTTCAAGAGGGATTAGATCAATGGATATCTAACCCTATGCCGCTGGTGCGCCAAAACAGGGATGTTCTGTTGGATGAAGCCGGCGTAGCCAGCGCCCAAGCAGAGTTGAAAGAGGCGTTGCAAATGATTTGCCTCAAGCGTCAGGACGAGAACAACCCGAAAAAAACTGCGGAAAAGTTGCTGCAGAAGGAAGAGCAGCTACGCCAGCAATCGAAGCTGCAACCGGAACACTCAGAAAAATTCCTAATCAGAATGGTCCTTGCGTTAGCAGAGGGTCTTACTTTCGGGACATTTGGCGCGGATTTGATCCAAAAGATGTTGCCATGGGAAGGCGTATATAGTGGGTCGGCTTTTTTCACTTCGGTATTATTGATTTCTTTACTGGTCTATTTCCTGCTCTCCCGGGTCCCTCATATTTCATACTTTTTCTCGTATGACGTTGGGTACAAAGCCTTTTTGAATGATGAAATGAAAGAACAGGCAAAGAAACGTGAAAATATGTCGGCTGTCATGGGGGCAATTGCGCAGTATCGGTATCACTGGAGACTGTTGGAGCGGCAACAGGAAATAAAGGAGGAACTGGTTCGCGCAAAATGCCATTTGATGCATCACAAGGCGACCCAGAAAAATGCGGCCAGTGTGTGCGGTCAGTTGGAGCGTATGCTGGGTGAGGATGAGTACACAACTGGTCAGACCATGCTGCTGCCGGATGTTGACTTCAAAAAAGACCCGGAGCAAGTGGAATACTATTGGCTCCCGATAAAGGACCGCAGGAAAACTTGTAGTATCAACAACAGTGGACAGACCATGAATGTCATATTTGATTTCATTTCCGGATTTGAAATCCATAGAACACCATCGCTGCGGGACCTCAACGACAAGAAACCGTAATAGCAATTGGAGACCTGCGAAAGGGAATTTTTTGCAGACCAGATGGCTGAGTGGCGGTTAAGGCCCGGAGATACTGCACCTAGCCGTAGGATTGCTCTTGAGAGCAATGCTTGCCGGATTTGTCCGTTGAGGGATTAACTCCGGCAAAGCTTACAGTTGTAAGAGGTGGTACATATAGGCATTGTGAAAAAAATGGCTGTGGGTATCTGCAAAGAAATTCAGAAATTAGGCGCGGTACCCAGCATCCATTCTCTGCTGAAATTGGCTGCAAATATATTCAATTTCCTATATGGTGCGGGCGGCATTTGGTCCTGGATACTTTATCCGGGAAAAGATACCAGGGAAGATGAAAGCATTGAATTCAAGCGGTTCCAATTCATGCTGATATTTCGGCCTGTGTTCACTTCGCTCTATATGTTGCTGTTCTACAGGCTTGTGGGGTTTATCCTGAAAGCTGTGGATGCGAGAAATGCAATGGAGACGTTTATCAATGAAATTAATTCTCTGAACGAGCAGTTTTCCAATATGCTTGGACTTCTGAAATACCTTGTTCCGTATAATATTTTTTCTATTCCAACAGTGATCACAGCATACATTCTCGTGTATAAGATTACGCAATGCCGCCGCGGTTGGCGTTTGATGGGGTGGGGAGAACATCTTATGCAGATGTTTCCTGGATTGGCCGCGGTCATTAACGGAATCTATGTGGAAACTCCAGGAACCGGGAAGATAAAATTGTCCCCCCGGTGGGAAAAAGGTAAGAAATATCTCCAGATCATCGTTTGCTGTAATATGATTCTCTTTGCTATTCTTGACTTGGCAATCGGCTTCACGGGTAAGACGATCTGTGAATCTGTACCCTACTACCTGATTCCCTTTACCGGCTTTTTCTGTATGCTGGAGGCGTACCATTACCTCAGTCTGGCGGATGTCCGGTCAAACCAGCGAAAGCCAAACAAATCTTTGGACCTTGCAACGCTGCGCGCCGGATACCAGCAATATGCCGGAAAGTGGAATATCTCTATGACGGGCACGTATGAGCGGAGCCACTCCATCAAAAAGGCCGCTCTTCGTTCTGCCGATATGTGCTATCAGAACATTTGTGCCCCAGAAAAGGAGTTATTATACCAGTATCTGGTGGACCGAAACCAGTTGGAACATATGGACATGGCAGCACGGCTGATCCAGCAGAAAAATATCTTTTATGCCTCTCCTTTCTTTCGGGATATTGATGCTTGTATCTTTTTCGTCATGACCCAAACGTTGATGCGGGGGAGACGGGGCCTAATTCTAATTTCAGGTGATGAAGATACCGGAGATCTGATAAAATGGATGTGCAGCGGTCTGGAATCTGTACCAGGATTGAAGGGGCTTTGGAACGTTGCCGAACTGAAGGAGCCTGTGATGGGGCTGGATGTAGGCATTATGCTGTTCCATGATATTCGGTTGGAACAAAGCTTTGGTGATCTGGAAGAATTTTTTCAGAAAACCGGCTTCGTCATTATCCTGGAAGCATCCAATATGCTCATGGGGGGCCAGGAAACAGTCATCGCTTTGGCAGAGCATATTCACCATCAATGTACGTGGCTTCTGTGCGATTGGAATGCGGAAAGTATGGTGGACCTGTTTTCCCACCTGTTAAGCGTGGATTTCACCTATGTAAGTGCCACACCCGTGGGTGCCAAGGAAACAGCGACCGCATACTGGGATGTTGAAAGCGAACCAAACCGCATCTGGGACCCTGCGAAGCGTTTCCTGGGGCTGGAGGTCGGTATTGCGGAGGTTGCCGGAAGGAACCGCCTTCCTCATACGGTCTGGTATGGGGATGAGTGGATGCCGGTGATCGACATGGGCTGGGTGATCGGGCAATACTACAAGCTGTACAGCCAAAAGACCTCACAGGCGGCCAACCAAGGAAAGATGAATATGCAAATCCAGTGCGGCATTTCCGGAATATCCAGTAGCGTGGAGGATGAGCAATTTATCGTTGTGGAAGATTCCTGTTGCAATCTGTACGAAACCGGACGGCAGTATGCTACTAGAGCACGGGAGAAGATGTATGTCCATATCCTGTCTCCCAACTATTTACTTCGGGACTTCATGAAATCCCAGGCCGATACCATGCGATATGATTCCAAATATATCGCGCAGTTTGTCCCGGAGTATGTCAATTCCATGCGGAATATATATCTTCATCTCCTGCGGCGGCTACTTAAGGAGCCAGTTGCAGAGCGGGAAATTACGCAAGCGGTAAAGACGTGTGAGGAACCTCCGGTACCAGAAACAAACGGTGCGGTTGCTATTATCACGGATATCGTAGCGATGCTCTTAAATAATGTCTCATTTAGGCCGGAAGTGGACCTCGAAATTACGGTTCGCCGGAATTATTCTGAGTATAAGGGCAGTATGGTTCATGAAAGATTCTTTTACATTATTAGCAAAGAGATTCGCAACGCCTTTCTTAAGTACTTTCGCCAGGCGTGCTATCTGGACGAGACGGGGGAGCGGCACAGGGTCAGCCGCTTAACACTGGCGGGACATCTACAGCTGAAATACCTTCCAGGCCAGTATATAACATTAAGCGGCAAATACTATCAGGTTGAACAGTTGCTGGACTCTGACGAAGAAACCCTGCTGGTCGTAAAGCGCGCTTCTGAACAGGTAGTAGACCGGCGTTATTACCGGCAATTGAGAGAATATAGACTGGTGAAAGAGGAAGAACCGAAAAAATGTATCTTCGATGAATCTGGAGTACGCCTGGTGCGCCTTGCCGCTGAATTCCATGCACTGACAACAGGATATATTACTTCTAAAAAATGCTGGAATGATTTTCAGAATGCTTTGGAAAATCCCGCTTTTGACAATTGTTTCCAACGAGAATATACCCGAAAGCAATCATTACGTGTTGAGATACCAGAGTTGATCCGTCCTAATTTGCTGTACCTTGCGGCAGTCATCCACGAAATGCTGTATACGCTCTATCCGCAATACTGTCATCTGCTGTCTATTGCAGTATGCTGGGGTCCAAATGAAGATGACAGTTGCTATCGCGGCGTATTATCTCATTTGATACCTATGTGTAAGTGTACGAAGTTTGCGTGGGATAGTTGCTTCTATATCTTTGAAGACAGCTGCGAAGATATGGGACTGCTATGGTCCATTGAGCGGCATTTTCGCCGGATTTTACAGATCGCGGCGGATTATATCAGGTGGTGCAGCGTAAAGCAGTTGAATTATTTCACACAAGGAGTGGATATTGGTGGAAGTACAGAACCTCCTCCCGACGAAGGAGCAGAACCTCCCCCCGCGTGAGGAGCAGGTTCCGATGATAGATTGGCAGAAATTAAATGACTTTTTGGCAGAATTTCGAGCGGAAGATCCACAATCCAATTCTTCAGATATGAGACATGGCCTGACGGCCTGTGCATATTGCGGTAAATCATCCGATGAAGCACCTATCAAGGCGAATCGCTTTAATGAGAATCTCTGCCCGAGTTGTAGGAGTGAGCTGGTGTGGCACCGGTACCATTGTCAGCGTTTAGCTGATGAGACGACTCATAATGTTGAGCAACTTTTCTCAATATCCTGGAAGAAACATATAAGGGTTGAAAAGCTCATAGGCGAGATTCCGGCTGACATGGATTATGGGGATAAATCTGCAGGGGGTAAATGGCTCGGCAAAATCATGACTGTATGGGGAATCTGGTGGGACAGAAGGCGAAATTCCGGAATTGCTGGCAATATATCTTTTTGGCAAACTAAGAAAAATACATGCAATGTCAAAATAAGAGCGGAAACGCCTGTGGGTGCAGTAGTAGCAGAGTTGGTTTATCTCATCCTTTCCGATTATATGAATACAAGTTCACTGGATCAGCAGACAAGGGCAGGAATTGTGGCTTGGTGCATGGTCCATTATCTGGCGGTTATGGACTATATGCGTTACGCTGCCTTTTATGACAAGACTCTAGCAAATGTATACAGGAATGGGGAAGGTGAAACGCCGCCTCAGGATATGGCTGTCAAAATTTCCGCGCTGGAAGGGGCGGGGAAGTATATGGAGGTCCAAAAATTAGTAAATCCATGCACCGCGCCCATTATTTCACTCCAGTGGATCATTTCCCAATTTGCGCCACTGAATAAGTGAAATGGTAAGCTTATGTGCCTCAAGGCGAGGAACCAGCGTAGAGTGGCATATATCGTGGATACAGAATATTTCGTCAACATAGATTTGCTCCTCTTTTCATAAACACAGGTGCAATTCGCTATAGGAAAATCTGGAAGGTTTTCCTATGGTGAGCATGTGAGACAGGCAACTTTGACCACATAACCAACCACAGGCAGAGAAAGTGTCCCGCCAGGGTTTGTTATCCCAGTGGGCTGTGGTCATCAACTTGCGGGACGCTGCCAGTGGCTCTGCAGTTGTTGCCCTGCCGGTTCCCTAGTGCTTTGTAAAGTCTAAAACTCTATAGTAGGGTGAAGGTGTTTCAGTTTCGTTCTGGCATCATTAGTAGTGTAATGCCAGTCAATACCCTGCTGGGCAGAGTTTCTGGAAGAAGCCCAGGGAACAAGCAAACTACGGAGAGTCGGCAGGTCGGGGATTCTGCTTTTCGCAATGCACTGACGCCCAAGAGCAGAGAGTTCAATTTCCGCAATGTCAAGCCAATTTCCATGTTTTGGTGTGTAATGGATTTCCAACCGTTCGGCGAGTTGCCTTGCACGCTGAGGGGGGAATGTGGCATATAGAGAACCCACCATCAGCGGCGTTGACGGCAACCTGGGAGATAAAAACCTGGGCTTCACTTACGACTACACTGTCAATGACGCCCACGGCGACACCCTCACCGTGACGGAACAGCTCAACGACGAGACCATCCGCATGATCAACAACGCCTCCAAGGGAGAGGCCCTCGGCGTGATGATCACCTCGGAGAAGCTTTACACGCTCAGCCCTAATTCCGTAACACCATCACAATCATGGCGTCGGACGACGAGGGCGGCACCAGCTACCGGAGGCTCACATTCAAGCGCACCAACAGCGCACCGGCAATCTCCGGCCAGGACACTGTGGGGTATAAGACCGGCAGCTTCGCTGAGACGGACACCGTCACCGATGTTGAGGGCGATAATGTGGTCGTCACCGAGTTCGTGGACGATATGCAGTCAGAAGCTATTAGGCTACGCTGGGCCAAGAGGAAACCATCGTGCTCACCCGGGAGAAGCGGCTCACGCCCACCAATGGTAACCATCAGCTTTGGATTGAGGCCGTGGACGGCAACTTCGCCACCTCGGTGCAGGTCTGGACATTCTCCAAGACGTAGATCGCTATCTCATTCCAGCTCAATGAGCCGGAGAAGACAAACGAGGCTAGAATCTGCGTTAAGATAGCCTAAGAACCCTTTTGCAGTTTTGGGGAGGATACAGATTTTAGCAGGAGGATATCTATGCTTTCTGCCTCTAAGGAAGTTCTGATTAAATCAATGTGTGCGGATTTGCATCAAAAATTTTCGCCGGCAAGGAAGGAAAGTGCAGGAATCCTGACGGATTTCAATCTTTTATGACGAAAATCAACGGAAATTTCTGGCGTGAAGACGTATGCGAGGATTTATTCAGAGATTCCCTAATTTGGAGGCGATTCTCTCTTTGTAGACACTGGTGCAATTTCTGAGTTGCGGAGAATCCTCTTTTCATTTTGCGGAAGATGTGGTATACTATCTACGAGTGAGGAGGTGGGCTGATTGCGTATATATCTCGACATGTGCTGCTATAATCGGCCCTATGACAATCAGTTGCAAATCAAGGTATCCTTGGAAACCCAGGCCAAATTGCACATTCAGGATCTAATTCAAAAGAAGCTATTGGAATTAATCAGCTCTTATATGCTTCGTTACGAATGTGGACAAAATCCATACGAAATGCGCAGAAAAGCAATTATGCAGTTTATTGACATGCGTACAATGGCCTAGGTTGGTTTGGAACGAAAGGGTGAAATCGAATCTATCGCCAGAGAAATTATGAGCACAGGTGTCAAATTTAAAGATGCCTGCCATATGGCCTCGACCATTTATGCGGAATGCGAATATTTCATTTCCACAGATATGTGGCTGTTGAGATGCAGAACAAGCAAAATCAAAATGGTAACCCCGATAGAATTTGTTATGGAAACGGAAGAAGAATGATATGTCTCCAAGTACAGCTGAGATTATGAATAAGGGCATGAAATGCCTTATGGAACAGTTAGGCGTTGTGGGAGCGGAACGCTTCGTGGCCACTGTTATTCGGGAAAAATTTGACTACACCCGCTGGCAGAGAGATTAGAAGCTGTACCAATAGATAAAAAGGTGCTATAAAGAGGGTATGATACAGAAAAAAGAGAGACGCAGGTATGCGAGCGATTTAAGCGACAGCCAATGGGCCATCATCGCGC
>OFGX01000936.1_pt1 | contig 19530 bp, 10 predicted proteins | sample 1521831 | NCBI WGS metagenome assembly OFGX01 (sample SAMEA3504080, study PRJEB24116) | mouse gut metagenome | biome: mouse gut; feature: mouse-associated habitat; material: faeces | place: Denmark | collected 2011 | reverse complement strand
ATCTGATTTCCGATGTGGCGGCCCCCTACGACTTCCGCCTGTCCGACAGGGAACTGGCCGACTGCATCAGGAAACGAATCCAAAAGGACAATCCAAACTACTTCGCCGTGATAGACATAGATAAACAGATGGTATGAGCCGCAAGGGCACAGGAGAGAAGATGGCAGCGCAAAAAGAAAACCTGAGCGCCGCGGAAAGCAGGCGCCTCATGACAATGGAAAAAAGATACCGGGAAGCCGCCCGGGCGCGGTTCGAGAGCCGGGTGTCCTATTATCATCGAACCACAGGCGGCTGCTACACGTCCATCACTGTCCGGGATCAGAAGAGCCGCTGGGGCAGCTGCTCCTCCAGGGGCACTCTGTCCTTCAATTACCGGCTGATATTCGCTCCGTCAGTGATACTGGACTATGTGGTGGTCCATGAGCTATGCCATCTGACCCACATGAACCATTCCAAAGATTTCTGGGACATGGTGGCCAGCGTCATGCCGGAGTACAGGGAGTATCGGAAATGGCTCCGGGAGCACGGCCACGAACTGACGCCGGAGGCCCACATGGCCAGGAAAGGGATTCCCCTGACCTTGGATTGACCAGCCGGGGCTTTGGGTGAACGCCGGGAGCTCCCTCTGTAGACGACAAAAGGGAGCCGCCGCTGACAAATGACCTCTGCCGGTCATCCGTCCCGCGGCGGCTCCCACTGCCTTTTTCAGTTATCCTGTCCACGCCCTCCCGTCAACGGTTCTCGTTCACGTAAATCTGAGCCCTGTTCTGGATAATCTTGGCCACTTCCTGGGCTGATTTCTGCCCGGTGAAAAATGCATCCATCTCCTCGTTGACGATATTGATGATGTCCTCATTGTAATAGTAGCATTTGTCGATGGACAGGATGAAGGACACCACTTTATCCACCTGCTCCTGGGTCAGGGGATCCAACACGATCGCTTCCCCGTTGAGGTAGAAGTTCTCGTCATATTCCTGCTTGTTGCCCTCCTCGTCTATGTAAAAAGGGCGTCCCAGGGCATTTTTCGCATTTTCGTCAAAATATTTCTTCTGTACCGGCAATCCCCACTGTAAGGACGACTGGTACTCCTCCGTCAGATAATACCGCAGGAATTCCCAGGCCGCCTCCGTGTTCTTTGACCTGCTTGAAATCGCATAGCACTCGTTGGCCATGGCATAAGAGCCCTTGCCGTTCTCCGTGGGGAATCCAATGTAGGACACATCCTCCCCAAAGTAACCGTTCACGCTGTAATTGATGTCACGGATATTGCTGATGCTCAGGCTGCTGAGAATCGTCCTCCCGTCCCGGTACTGGGACTCATAGTTCGCCCAGTAGTCCTCCCCGAAATAGTCCTCGCTCAGCTCCTCGGGGAGCGTCTTGGCATACTCCATCATGCTGATGAAGTTCTGGGAGTCGAAATCACATTTTCCCGTGCTCACGTCGACGAAATCGCTGCCGCAGAACCGCATGGCCGTCTGGAAAAAGCCCGACCGGGTCATCTCTCCAATCATGTTCGTGCCCTCCGGCAGGCTGTTCTGCAGTTCCAACATCTCCGCCATGGTCCATGAGGTTCTGTCGCCTACGATGGCGCTCTTGCCCATCAGGGTGCTTACATTGAAGTTGGGAATCACATAGTACAGCTTTCCGTCCACGGAGAACGCATCGAATATGTTCTGCAGAAATTCCGTCTGGGACAGTTCCTCGTCCTTCTCAATCAGGCTTCCCACATCCTCCAGCAGACCCTTAGCCACATAGTTCTCCACAGGAAGCCCGGCCGTGATCAGGATGTCCGGCATATTGCCCGTGATGATGTCATTGTTCAGCTGCCCGTAACCGGCCTGCCAGTCATCATAAGAGTTGAGCGAATCATAGCTCCTCACCACAATACGGTATTCATCGCTGTTGCGGTTATACTCGATGACCCTCTTCTTCATGTTGCCGTCGATATAGGACCCGGCCAGCACCAGGACGGTTTTGTCAGGAATGTCCTTGGGATCCACATAGGTGAAGCGCCCGGCCTTCAGCCCATTATTGTAATCTTCATAGAACACGCCCACGAAAGTATTCTCATCCACTGCCACCAGGCTGTTGAAGCTGCTGATGTTAAGGTCGGAATTGATGAAGCTCATCTTCTGGACACAATCCTCGTCCCCTGCCTTGTAAGTGTAGACTCCGGAATCGTTGCAGCACAGCAGGTCGAAATCGGTCCCCGTTCCCATGACATTGTAGCCCGCATAGCTGAAATTCCCAGGCATAGGCTGGGGCTCTCCCATTTTGTCCGTGGCTGGATCGAAGGTAGCCAGGAACTCCTTCGAATAGTCATTCTCATCGTAGTACACTATCAGGAACGTGCCGTCCTCTTTCTGTATGATCCTGTCAATGTTGGAGAATATCTTCCCCACCTCTTCGGAAAAAGGCACCTTTTCGGACACATTTCCCTGGGCGTCCACTGTCATTTTACAGGGGGTGTCCCCGGACAGTATGAGCGTGACAGTGCCATCCTGAGCCACAGTCATGGTGTTGATATAGGACCATTCCTCCTCTGACCGGATTCCCTCCAGCTCCGTCTCCCGCAGAAGCTTCCCGTCCATACCCCAGCTGGTGATATAGTCCTTCTGGGTATAGGTCTCAGTGGAGTAGTTCTCGTAATAGTATCTCCGAATGGCATAGATATTCCCATCAGCGCCGATGTTATAATTTTCATAGGAGGAATTCTCCCAGACCTCTTCCCCTTCCGGTATTTCCCCATCGGAATCCGGGGCGTTGGGCTCCCTCTCGTCCTCCGGACTTTCCCCGTCTCCCGAGCCGGTATCCCCTTCCGGATCATTCTCATCGTCAGAGCCGGTGTTCTCTTCCGAATCAGCCGCATCGTCAGAGCCGGTGTCCTCTTCCGAATCAGCCGCATCGTCAGAGCCGGTGTCCTCTTCCGGATCAGCTGCATCGTCAGAGCCGGTGTCCTCCTCCGAATCAGCCTCGCCGTTGCCATCTCCCTCCGTCTCCGTGCGCGGCATCACCGGCATATCTACGGATCCTGCCCCCGGGGTCTGATAGTCCCATTCCGGGATTTCCAGAGTTGTCATCTTTATCTCAGTTCCGTCATCCTCCATGGTCAGCAGTCGGATATCCTCACTGCTCCCTTCCTCCGTCCAGTGGTGCACCTGCATCATCAGGTAGATTTTCCCGTTCTTATGGGTTGTGGCGATGATATTATAGTCATCCCCATCAATCTCGGGCATGTCGAACTCCTGCATCTTATAGACGCCCACCTTCGCAAGAGAAGCGTCCTGGCCCTTGCCTCCCCCGCAGGCGCACAGACCTGCTGTCATGCCGAAGACCAGGCCGATGCTAAGCGCCCGCTTCCACCAATTCTTTTTCATACTTCTCCCTCCACGTTCTGCTCCTTCTTCCCGCGCTTTTTCCGGAAAAGCCTTTTCTTTTCCTTCGGCTTCTCCGACGGCGCGCCGTCAGATGGCTCCTCGTCCTCATAGTCTGCCCAAAGCCTGTCTCCGGCAAGGCTGCCGTCCCTGTCACTTTCTTCCGATGAACCTCCGTCCTCCGGTTCCCAGATATCCTCCCCGGTACCTTCGTCTTCGGGCATCCATGTTCCTTCGCCTTCCATGTCCCCTTCTTCGGATTCCCATCCATCGTCCTCGCCGATTTCTTCGTCTTCAGGCATCTCCCCGTTGAATCCGCCGTTGTCCTCGGACATGTCTCCGATGTCCTCGCGAAGGTTCTTTTTCTTCTTTTCTTTCTTCTCCTTCTTTTCTTTCTTCTCCTTCTTTTCTTTCTTCTCCTTTTTCTCTTTCTTTCCTTTCTTCTGCCTTTCCCACAGCTTTTCCCTGCGGCGCTCCGCGAAATCCTGAATCCAATGCCACACATCCCTCATGGTCCAGCCTTTATGTCTCCACCAGATACCAAAGAACACCAACGCCAGTCCCACCGGATACAGAAGGAACAGAAGTCCGAACAAGGTCAGCAGAGCCAGGATGTCGGCATATCCCCTGGCGATGTTCTCCCAGTAGGGATAGATGATGGCCTTGCCGTTCATGGAACGAGTGCCGAACTCCCCCAGCATCCGGAGCCTGGAAAGAATCGAATAGCGGGAAGTGTTCTCCACGACCTCCACTTCTTTTTCATCGCTTCCCAGCTTTTCCTTGACATAATTGTACGCAAAACCCGTGACGGGGTTAGGCATCACTATCTCATAGTGATTGATGCCATGGCTGGTGCCCAGCTCTGTAAGCGTCTGATAGGACACATACACCAAAGTACTGTCCAGGCCGGCGGCTTCCGCCAGACGGCCCGAAGGCCTCTGTACCACGCCAGTGACGATATGGGGGACGCCTCCGATGTATATCATCATCCCCGCCACATCGTTGGAGCCGAACAGCTGCCAGGCCGCGTCCTCGTCAATCACGCAATAATCCTGCATCAGGTCGTTCCCGGAGAAATAAGAACCGCTCAGCAAAGTCAGTGGATGAAACAGGAAGAAATCACCGCCGATGCCGATAGCGTCCGCCGTCAGGCTGGTCTTGTCATTGGAAAGCGTCACCTGGCCGTCGGCGCTGTAAGCGTCCGCCCAAAGCCTGGCACCGGGATTCACCGATTCCTGAACCACGGAGGCATCCACCAGCGCACCGTCCACCGTATGTTCGAATTCAAGCAGCCCATCCTCCGTGATTCCGGAACCCACAGAGAAAAAACAGCTGATCTGCGAGGCCTTTCCATCGTCGCTCCACCGCTCCGCCGCAGTCTGGGAGAGCTGGCTGCTCCCCAGGCTGTTGGAGACGATCAACAGGACAAGGAAAACGAGAAAGGAAAGCCCCCCGCTTATGCCCAGTACTATTTTTTTCATGCACTTACCTCATTTCCGCTTAGCCGCATCACCCATCGGCCAGTCTGACCTGCTTGCCGGCCTCCACAGGCTTTGTGGAGGTGGTTATCACGAACTCGTAGCCATAGAGCGCCGCGCTGATTGCGGACTGGGTGTCATCGCTGGCCAGTACCTCCACGTCTACACGCGTGGCGATATAGCGCGTGTTCAAAGGCCCCGGCTTGGATTCCACAATCAGAATGAATTTGCCGTTATTGTCCTCACGGATGGCGCTGTTGGGCACTATCAGGTCATAGTTGGCGCTCTTCTGGCCCACAGACAAATCCAGCGTCTGGCCGGCCGTCACATTGCCGCTGACATCGAAAGTCAGGAGCTTCTTCTGCCCGGGCTCCTTGGTATCCGGCTTGATGGAAGCCAGAGTCACCGTCACGTCATCGTATCTCCAGGCGTTCACCAAGTCAGCCACATCGCCCACGGACAGCCGCTTGGCCTGCTCGTTGGTGACGGAAAAGCTCAGGGAATACCCTTTGCCCGCCGGCTGCAGGACGGCCACGGGATCGGACGGGGAAGTGCTCTCCCCTGCCACCACGTTCAGCGTGGTCACGGTACCTGCTATGGGAGCCTTGATGGCAGCATCAATCGATTTCTCTGTCAGCTCATCCACCAGCTTCTGCGCTTTGTCCACAGCCTCCTGGGCTGCTTCCAGCCCGGATACCTTGCCAATCCTTGACGCCAGTTCTTCCAGATCTTTCTGCTTATCGGAGAGGGTCTTCTCCCTGTCGGTCACGGCTGCCTGTTTTTCCGCCAATACAATCTGGGCCTGTTTCTTCTGCCCGTCTATGACGCTCTGCTGCTGTTTCAGGTTGGAGATGATATAGTCCGTGTTGCCGGAATTCTTCTTCTCTTCCAACCGCTGCTCAGCCCTGTCGTATTCTTCTTTCCTTCTGGTTTCTTCCAGGCTGGCTTCATCGTATGCCCTCTGGGCATTGATTTCAGCCTCTGAGGCCGCCTGCAGCTGTCTGTTCAGTTCTTCCAGTTCCTTTTCCAATTCCGCTATCTGCTGCGCATTGTCTCCGGACTCACTTAACATGGCCAAGCCGTCCTCTCCAGACGAATCTGTGGTATCATCATCTTCCGACCGGCTCGGTACAGACATAGCTTCCGATGATTCGGAAGAATTCGTTTCGGAACTCTCTGCAGCGCTCGAACTGGCCTCGGATTCAGTGCTGCCTGAACCCTCCTGGTCATCATCAGTCCCAGTGTCTCCCGAATTATCGGCATCCGAAGAAGGCATCAACGTCTCCAACTCCTGCTTCGTCAACGCTACCCTCGCCTCCAACTCCGATACCTCAATCTTCTTGGCGGTCAGCTCATTCTTTCTGACAGATGCCACATATGCCGCGTTATCCCAGGCGGTCTTCGCGTCATCCCTTGCCTTCGTCTCCGCCGTCACGTCCGCGTTGTTCTCCGGCGTGATAGCAATCTGGGTATCGAAGGCATCATACTGCCTCTGCAGCTCATCCACCTGTCTCTGGGCCGCGGTCACCTCGTTCTGGGCCGCTTTCACCGCATTCTCCGCCGCGGTCACAGCGTTCTGCGCCGCCGTGATCTGATTGCGGTACGACTCCTCCGATATGCCTACATTGGCGGCCTGGATATCCGCGGCCGTAATATCCACGGAAAGCAGCGCATCGGTATAGGCGTGCCTCGCTTCATCCAGCTTATCCCTGGCCTCCTTCAGCTCATCGCTCTCCGCGTCCTCCAGATACATCAGGACATCATCCTTCTCCACTTCATCTCCCACCTTGACCGCCACCTGAGAGACTTTCCTGGACTCCTTCACTTCCACATTATAAGGATCTCCGCTCTCCACGGCTCCCGATCCCCGTATCTTGGCCGTAATAGTCCCCGACTGCACATATTGCGTGGCCACCTCAGGCAGGGAATAGTTCATGATGGTGTTAGAGAAAAAAGTGAGCACCAGCATCACCGACAGAAAAATAATCGCCGCCGTCTTCACCCATTCCCTTTTCTTCTTCCCGTTCTCGTTCATCTCTCTTCCTCTCCTCTATAACTATTTCCTCATGCTCTATCCTTTGATACCGCCCTGATATGTGATTCCATCCACCAGGTATTCCTCCCCGTAAAGGAATATCAACAGACTGGGCACCATATATATGGTAGCCACCGCGAACGCCAGGCCGATCTCCCCGGCATTGATCTTGCTCAGGAACACCGACAGGGGATGCTGTTCCGCATCGGTCATCAGTATCAGCGGCTGTTCTACCATGTTCCAGTAGTCAATGAACACCAGAATCGCAGCCGAACAGATAGCGCCCTTGCACAACGGCAGGCATATCTTCCGGTAAATCTGCCATTCCCCGGCGCCGTCTATCTGCGCCGCCTCCAGCACAGACTCGGGAATCCTGCGCATGAATTTCGTCAGCAGGAACACCGCGAACGGCGAAAAGATGCCCGGCAGCCAGATGGCCCAGTTGGTGTCCAGCAGGTTCAGCCAGTCGCTGACCAGGTAATTGGGCACCAGCGTCACCTGATAAGGCATCAGCATCAGGATGATGTACATGAAGAAAATAATCTCCCTGATTCTGCCCCGGTACCTGGCAAAGCCAAAGGAGGCCAGGGAAGCCACAATCAGCTGAAAGACCACGATAGGCCCCACCAATATCACGGAATTCCAGAACTTGAACAGATACTCCGGACTTTTGAACAGCACTGTGTTGTACTGGCTGAAGGACACCATGTCCGGTATGAATTTCAGGTTCACCCTTTCCGCTATGTACACTTTCCCGCCGTTGGCATCGGTGGCGAATATGGAGCCATAATTGGCCGAAATCTCGGAAGCCGCCATAAAGGAATTGGTGATGGTCAGTACAATCGGCATCAGGAAAAGGATAGCGAAAGTGGCCGCCACCACTGTAGCCAGCGCAATCTTGGCCGTCTGCAGCCTTTTTCTGCGCAGGGCCAGTATCCTGTCCCGCTCCCTGGGATCCACCTGACCCCCCGGCGTGCTTTTCTGTCTCTTCTTACTCAACTTCTAATCCCTCTCTCCTCTACGCTTCCGGGAGCGCCGCGCCGGCACATGGCCGGCACCTCCCTCGCTGCGGAATCTCTTCTTGCTGTCAGCCCTCCACGTCTCTCCCGAAACGGTTCTCCGCAACGAAGAGTATGCCAATGATCGCAATCATCACAAGCGCCATCAAGATTGCTGCCGCTGACAACGTCTGATAGTCCAGCGACCTGAACTTATTGTTCATGAAATGCTGGAGCGTGTATATGGAATCATATGGATAATCCCCTGTCAGCAGATACACCTCACGGAATACCTTAAAGGAATTGATCAGCGACATAATTGTCACGAACAAAAGCGTCGATGACAGATAGCGAATCTTTATGTAGAAAAATGTCTGGAGCGGCTTTGCGCTCTCCAGCGTGGCCACCTCCAGGATGTCCTTAGGGATGCTGGCCAGAGCCGCCATGAACAGGATCATGTTATATCCCAGGTTCTTCCACAGGAACAATATGACCACCACGATCAGCGCGTAATCCGATTTCAGCCAGTCTATCTTCCCTCCGCCCAAGGCCACCAGCACTTCGTTGATCGCACCGTTATAGTGGAAGAGCACCTGCCAAATCAACACGATAGATGCCACGGGCACCATCATCGGACTCAGAAAAAAAGTCCGGAACTGGCTCCGGAAGGGCAGCTTCGCCTCCAGCACAATGGCCAGAAGCAGCGAAAGCACCACCGCCAGGGGCACCGCCACCACCGCGAAGGTGAACGTATTGCGCACTGCCGTGCGGAAAGAGGCGTTGCCAATGATATTCTTGAAATTGTCCAAAAAGACAAAATTGTTGCTGATAGGGTTATCTACCAGCGAATAATAGATGACCACCAGGAAAGGGAGGATGAAAAAAGCTACCACCCCCAGAAAACTGGGGGCGATATACGCCCCTGAGCTTATCTTGAGCTTGCGCGTCCTTCTGGTGGCATACTTATGCTGTCTGTCCGCAGAGACTTTACCTTTCTTATTTTTTCGCACTCTGACCTCCATGCTGCCTGAATCCGCTGTGCATGCACACAGCAACGATTCTCTGCCGCCAAGCATCCGCTGGGATGCGTCATTTATTTTCGCCTATGTATATCTTCACACGGCTCTGTATGATCGATGCCACTTCGTCCACGCTCTTCTGTCCTTTGTAGAAAGCTTCCGCCTCCTCATTGATGATGTTCATGATTTCATCGCCCTGGGAATTGGATACTGGTTTCGCCACATCTATCAGCTCGAACACCTTATCCACTTCCTCCTGGGTGCACTTGCGGTATTCATATGACCAGCCGTCCTGGTAGGAGAAACCGCCTCCGGTTCCCATGACAACAGGCTCTCCGTTCTCGTCGAAATAGAGCTCCCCATTCTCGTCCGTCCAGTATTCTATCTTCACAGCTTCCTCTGCCATGTCATTCAGCAGAGACTTCATCGTGGGGAAGCCCCAGCCGCTAAAGCCCCTGTCCGGGTCGACTTCCTGGGCCAGGAATTCTTCGATGAACTCCCATGCGCCGTCCTTCTGCCCGGACTTGGAGGTGATGGCAAAGGTCTGGGAAGCAACCAGCATACAGCCTGCGCTGCCGTCCATGGTAGGATAGCCAATGAACGTGGCATCTCCCTGAAAAATCTCCTCGGCCAGCTGCACTTCCTCGAAATTATAGAGATTCATTTCATAGAGGAGCACCTGCCCCCTCTGAATCTTGCTCGGCGTGGAAGCATCATCCGAATTATAATCCACATCGTCCGGGAATCGGTTCACGAACTGCAGCAGGCTCTTGAACTCATCGGAGTCATAGTTGCATTCCCCGGCGGTCCAGTCAATGAAAGCGTCCTGATTGTACATCATCAGGTACATCATGATCTGGCTCTTGGACATATTGTCGAAAAGCTGCGCGTTGGGATGGGCATCCGCATAAGCGATCAAATCCTCCACAGTCCATCCCATCTCGTTGCCCACGTCCGATGCCTTGCCTGCCACAGTCTGCAGCTGAAAGCTATAGGGGATGCTTATGAGTTTGCCGTCAAATGTGTAGGAATTCAGAACATTTTCGACAAAGTCCTCACGCTTCACCTTGTCGCTCTTCTCCAGAAAGCCATTCAAATCCTCAAAAACCCCTTTCGCCACCAGCTGCTCGGTATTCAGGCCGCTCAGGTCAAGGATATCAGGACAGTTGCTGGAAGTGATGTCATTGTTCAGCCTGTTTAGGGCATCCGCCCACATGGCCTCATAATCGTCGCCATCCCAGCTGTTGTAATCCACATAGGTCTTGATGCTGATTCGGTATTTTTCATTGGCCTTGTTGAATTTCACTGCCACAGACTGCACGTCGGACCCGCCATAAAGGGAAGCCAGCACTATGGTCTCCTTCTGGGGCACCTCGCTGGCCCTGGTCTTGGTCAGCAGGGCAATCCCGTTGTCGTTGCTCTCCCAGTCCATGGTGACGGCAAGGAAACGGCCGTCCTCCAGCATGCCGAAAGTCTGCACATAATTGCCGTTGATGTCGCTGTCTATCCAGCTGAACAGTTCTTCCTGCTTCTGGGTCTTCAGGTCATACTCATAGACCTTGTTGCCGTCCTGTATGATGAAATCTTTGTCGATGCTGGGAACCAGCTTGCCGCTGCCGTTGCCGCCGTTGAAATTGTCATAGTTGGCTCCGAGCTTTTTGCCGTCGAAATCGATTTCCGCCAGGTCGTAGCCGTCATTATTGTAATAGCAGACGTACATCTTGCCGCTCTTGTCGGAGCCGATGGACCTGATCCATCCATTGCCTCCCGCATCCAGAGATACCTTGCCCTGGGAGTTCCCCTCCCCGTCAAAGAGCAGTACATTGGTGTCAGCCGACACATATATCCGCCCCTGGCCGTCCAGCGCCACCATTTCCGGATAACTGTCTGCCATCAAATCCGTCACGTCCTTGCAGAACACCTGTTTACCGTCCGCGCCGAACTTGCACAGATAGGTGGTGGATTCCGTATGGTCTTCATTATAGGCATTCACTATGCCGTACATGCTGCCGTCCTCAGTGAACGAGCCTCGGTTCAGATTCCAGTTCTCTTCCTCTCCCGACCAGCTCAGGGGAACAGATGTCATGTTCCTGTCCGTAAGCGAATATCTACAGATGGAGTTATAGCCGGTCCCTGCCGCCTCGTCATAGATATAGGCAGTAGAATAAAGCGCGTCCCCCACCAGCTGCATATCATAATAAGAAACATTCTCTTCGTCCACTGTAATGAACTCCGGCACCCAAATCCATTCCTTTGCCTGCGCGCCGTCTCCGGAAGAATTCCCGCAGGCCGCCAGCGACAGCGACAAGACCGCCGCCGAAGCCAGGGCGCAGACTTTCCGGAATATCCCATGTCTTTTTCCGTTCTTCATAAACTATATCCCTTCTTTCCATAATTCCGCTTTGACAGTCCTCCAACTTTATCAGATGGAATGCCGTATATATAATATGAAAATAAAATACTCAATATGTAGGCTCTGCCAAGCTACATATTGAGTATAACACACTATACGGAAAATGCACCTTAAGATTTTATGAATTACAGAAAAAGATATGTTAATATTGCAATCATTTTGTAACATTCCGGCCCACGGCCCTATCCTGTCATTTGATGCGGATATAGAGCCTGCCCAGCTCGCGCCTGCGCTTCCTGGCCCGGATCAGGCTGGCGGCATGGTTGTAGAACCAGAAGGACTGTACCAGCACACTGTTCATCTTGCCGATTTTTTCCTTCGTGGTGCCAGTGTAGTACTGTCCTCCGCAGACACAGGCGGCCTTGCCTTTCTCCTTCACCAGCCTGATCAGGTCGGACTCGCAGGTAATCGGCTCCGCAAACTCCGTGTACCCCAGCCCGACGCACTCCTCCTTGTGGGCGTCGCTGCCGCCGAAGACCGGCTTTTCATACCGGGCGGCGATTTCCATCGCCGTGGCGTTGCTCTCCAGGCTCTCGCAGGCATTGAACCCCTCCAGAAAGTCGAATCTGTCCATCACCGCCAGCTGGTTGCGGTGCTTCCTGGTATTGGTGATGCTCAGGTACTTTTCCCCGCAGGGGTGGGCGGGGCCCAGGATGCCGCCGTTCTTATGGACGATGTCTATCAGGAACTGGACCGGCAGCCCCCGCAGCTCCAGTATCTTCAGCTTCACGCCCTCGGGCATAATCACCAGGATATGTCCCGCGTCGATGGTGTCGTACTCCACGCCTTTCAGGACCAGAAAGTCCTCGTCCCGGGCCTCCCCGCGCTGTTTCTTCCAGCACCGGTAGCCATTGTAGGAATCATGGTCGCTAATCAGCATCCCGGCGAAGCCCTTCTCCTTCAGAATGGAGATGAACTCCGCCACGGGCACCTTGCCGTCCAGGGATCCTTCCTTTGTGTGACAATGCATATCATATTTCATTTCCAATGCTCCTCATTTTCGATTTGTTTCCCAGATTCTGAATCAGTCCACGCTTTTAAGCGATTCCGTCATGCTGATTGCCTCCAGCTTCCCCCTCATGGCCAGATTCACCAGCCAGGCGAAGAGAAGGGTCAGCAGGCCGCTGTAGATGAAACTCACCGGCTTCACATAAATGTCAAAGGCAATCATGTCCACCCGAATCTCGTTCATGACCAGCCGGTGCAGCAGACGCCCCAGCCCAAGCCCCACCGCCATCCCCAGCAGGGTCAGCAGGATATTCTCCCGGAACACATAGGCCGCCGTCTCCCTCTTGTAGAAGCCCAGCACCTTGATCGTGGCGATTTCCCGAACCCGTTCCGTGATGTTGATGTTGGTCAGATTGTATAGGACGATGAACGCCAGGCCTGCCGCGCACAGGATGACCACCACCACGATGATGTCCAGGCTCGACAGCATGTTGCCCAGCCGCTCCATGGTATCCGCGTTCACTGTCACGTTCGATACCTGTTTCATCTTCATCAGCTCCGCCGAAAGCTCATGGGCGGACAGCCGCTCCGCTATGACGGCATCACTGCCATCTTCCTCCGCCAGATTCACATAGACCGTCTTCCGCTCCGGCTCTCCGCCTGTCAGCTCCCGCCAGGTATCTTCTGATATATGCACATAATCATAGATATAATTTTCATAAATCGCCGACACGGTCACCTGATAGGTGTTCCGTTCACTGTCCCGCAAAGTTATCGTCCCGCCGACCTGGAGGGCATAATCCTCCGCCAGCTTATGGGAGATGACCGCCTCCCCCAGGGCAGGATAAGCAATCCCCTCCCCTCTCTCCGTGTGGAAATCCATAAAAGCCGGCATCTCCTGCGCCGTCCCCGCCACCAGATAGACGGATCTGACTCCCAGGTCCGTCACCAGATCCATATTCTTTTCCATGACGCAGATGTATTCCTCGATTCCAAATGCCCCCATTTCATCCAGGGATTCCCGCAGCCTGTCGTCCGCGCCCTCCTTCAGGGTAACGCCGATGTCATAGGTCTGTATCTCCCCGAACTGCCTGGCAGCGATGTCCGAGATGGAATCCTTGATGCCGAACCCGGTCACCAGCAGCGCGGTGCACCCGCTGATGCCCACCACCATCATGAACAGACGCTTCTTGTACCGGAAAATATTCCGGAAGGACACTTTTTTCAGAAATCCCAGCCGTTTCCAGATAAAGGGCACGTACTCCAGGAGCACCCTCTTCCCGGCTTTCGGGGCCTTGGGCCGCATCAGCGCCGCCGCCACCTGGGCCAGCTCCATGCGGCAGGAAAGCCAGGTGGTGCCGATGGAGCAGAGCAAAGATCCCGCCAGGGATATGGCCGCCAGCTTCCAGTTGAACACATAATAGATAGGATCCGCATCGTACATGATGCCATAGCAGAACCATATGACCTTCGGGAATGCCCATGTCCCCAAAAAGAAGCCGGACACACAGCCGGTCAGCGCAGCCAGGCCGGAATACATCAAATATTTGGACATGATAGTGCCCTCACCGTAGCCCAAGGCTTTCAGCACGCCGATCTGGGTCCGCTGCTCCTCCACCATCCGGTTCATGGTGGTGATGCACACCAGCGCCGCCACCAGGAAGAAGAACACGGGGAAGATGTTGGCAATGCCCTCCACGATGGTGGAATCGTTCTCAAAGCAGACATAGCCGATATTGGTGTCCCTGCCCAGCACGTAAGCCTCCGGCCGCTTTAAGTCGTCCAGCTCCCTCTGGCCGTCGGAGATCTCCCCCTCCGCGTCCGCTATCTTCTCCTCGAACTCCGCTTTCGCCTCCTGGTACTCCTTCTCCCCGTCGGCGTATTCCTGCCTGGCGTCCTCCAGCTCCGCCCCTTTTTCCGCAAGGGCCTTCCTGCCCTCCTCCAGCTCCTCTCTGGCCGAGACAAGGGCCTCCTCCCCCTCCTCTATGGTCTGCCTGGCGTCCGCCAGCTGCTGCCTGCCGCTCTCGAGCTCCAGCTTTCCCTCTGTCAGGGCCCTCTGGCCGTCCTCCAGCTGGGCCCTGGCAGAGGCGATGGCCACCCAGCCGCTGTCCAGCTGGGCCTCGCTCTCCGCAATCTGGGCCCTGGCCGCCTCAAGCTCCGCCTCCTGGGCCGCAAGCTCCGCCTCCAGCGCGTCCAGCCGGGCCAGCGCCTCCTCCAGCCGGGCGATGAGGGAGGCGTTCAGCTCCCCCTCGTTCTGTCTCAGCTCCTCGAGCTGGCTCTCCAGCTGGAACCTGCTCTCGTCCATGAGCCGCCTGGACACCGCGACCGCCGTCTCGCCGCTTCGAAGCTGGGCCTTGCCCTCCGACAGCTCCCGCTCCCCTCTGCGCAGCGCCACCTCGTTGGTATCTATGGCAGTCCTGGCAGCAGCCAGCTCCGCCTCCTTCTGGACCATGAGGGCCTCACCGTCGGCCAGCTCCGCTTCCGCATCCGCCAGGGCCTTCTCCCCGTCCTCCAACTGCTTCTTCGCATCGTCCAACTGCTCTCTGGCGTCCTCCAGCTCCCTCTCCCCCAGGGTGCGGTTGTCCGATAGCTCCGTACGGGCATCCGCCAGCTTCTCGCTGCCCTCCCGGAACAGCCTGTCATACCGGTCCCGGGCCTGTCCCTCGGCAAATTCCTCCCACACCGAGGTCTTCTCGTCCATAAAGGCATCGTACTCCCGGCTGTACAGGGGGAAATCCTGCCGGAAGCGCACGTAGACCTCCGTGAAGTAGTCCACATCGAAGCCCTCCGGGTTCAGGTAGGCGAAGCCGTCCAGCCGCCCGGAGCCCAGGGATGTGTTGCCCCGTTCGTACTGGATGTACAGAGGGGACTGCACCAGCCCCACCACCGTGTATTCCCTGTGGGCGAAATGCTCCAAATCCCCCTGGGCATTGTCCCGGGACAGACGGATCACGCTCCCCACCACAGACTTCCCGAAGCTGCCGCTGTCCAGCACACACTCCGCCCCGGTCTCCGGCAGCCTGCCTGACACCAGCTTCAGGGTGTTGAGCGTCTCCGGCATGCTGTGGGCCTTGATGACGCCCATGTAGTCGTCCCCCATTTCATAGAGCACGTCAAAGGAAATGGCACCCTCCGCCGCCTCCACGTCCCGGGCCGCGGAAAAGTAGTCCACGTTCTCCTGGTCGAAGCCCAGTGTGGACACCAGGCGCAGGTCATAGAATCCATGCTTTTCCAGGTAACCCGTCACGGTCTCCACCATGGCCCCGGTGGTCACCTTCAGCCCCGCGAAAAAGCCCACTCCCAGCGCCACGATGCCGAAAATCGCCAGGAAACGCCCGAAGCTCGATTTGATTTCCCTGAAAGTCGTCTTCCCGATCCCCCGCATAGGCTCACCACTCGATTTCCGAAATATCCACTATATTCCGGTTCTTCACCATGCTCACGATGGTGCCGCTCTTCACGGTGATGACCCGGTCGGCCATGGCCGTCAGGGCCTGGTTGTGGGTGATGACGATGACGGTCTTGCCCACCTCCCTGCAGGTATTCTGCAAAAGCTTCAGCACGGCCTTGCCCGTATTGTAGTCCAGGGCCCCTGTGGGCTCGTCGCAGAGCAGGAGCTTGGGATTCTTGGCCAGTGCCCTGGCGATGGCCACCCGCTGCTGCTCCCCGCCGGAGAGCTGGGCCGGGAAATTGCCCTTCCGGTCCTTCAGCCCCACCTGGTCCAGCACTTCGCCCGCGTCCAGGGGGTTCCTGCTGATCTGGGCCGCCAGCTCCACGTTCTCCAGGGCCGTCAGGTTCTGGACCAGGTTGTAGAACTGGAACACGAAGCCCACGTCATAGCGCCTGTAGGCGGTGAGCTGCTTTTTGCTGAAGGAAGAGACCTTCTGGCCGTCCAGGTACACCTCCCCCTCGGTCGCAGTGTCCATGCCCCCCAGAATGTTCAGGATGGTGGTCTTCCCCGCGCCGGAAGCGCCTACGATGACGCAGAACTCCCCCTTCTCGATTTCAAAGTCCACATCGTGCAGGGCCGTGATCTCCACCTCGCCTGTCTTATACACTTTTTTCACGTTCTGAAAGCTCACGAAAGCGTCCATACCCTCAAATCAGCCCTTTCAAATCCCGCATAACGGCTTTTTGACTCACACTCAATCAGTATAACACAAAAGCTTTTCTTCTACCACTTTTTTTGCTATAATAAATTCTAAACAAATCTAAAGCGATTATATAAGGAAAGAAATGCCATGATTATCATTCATCTCGCCGCATTGTCGGGAATCCTCCTCATGGGGGCATGTTGGATCGCATCCGGTAGGAACCGTCCCGCTCCGGGAGCAGGAGGGTTTGCCGCATTGTTCCTGGCCGCACTGGCCCTGCGGCTGGCCGCTGCCGCCCTCTCCAAGGGCTTTGGCACCGACACGGCATGCTTCGCGGCATGGGCCGAGCGGATCTGGGAGGTGGGGCCCGGCGGCTTCTACGACCCGGATGTCTTCTCGGACTATCCGCCGGGATATCTCTATGTGCTCTGGCTCCTGGACGGCGTCCGCAGGCTCCTGGGGATAGAACATTATTCCGCCGCCCATCTGGTGCTGCTGAAGCTCCCTTCCATACTATGCGACCTGGCCTGCGGCTGGCTGCTGTGCCGGGAGGCCGCCAAAAGGCTTTCCGGGCGGCACGCCTTCTTCCTCTGCGCCGCTTACCTGTTCCATCCGGTGATCCTCCTGAACTCCTCCGTCTGGGGCCAGGTGGACTCCCTGACTGCGCTGGCGGCAGTGTTCCTTTGCGTCTCGCTGATCCGCGGGCGGATGTATCCCGCGTACATCGCTTTTGGCCTGGGGCTTTTGGTCAAGCCTCAGATGCTGCTCCTGGGGCCTGTGCTCCTGGTGGGCACCATAGACCGGATTCTGGCCAGCCGCCGGGACGGGAGCGGAGGCAGGGCTGTTTCCTTTCTGCCGGAGCTTTTGCACTGCCTGTTCCAGTGCCTGTCCGTGGCCCTGGGCGGCGTCATCCTATGCCTCCCTTTCGGCCTGGCGAAGGTGGTGGCGCAGCTTCTGGACACCCTGGGCTCCTACCCTTACGCGGCGGTGAACGCCTGCAATCTCTGGGGGCTCTTAGGCCTGAACTGGGTCAGCCAGGACAATGCATTCTGGGGCATCCCCTACAGGCACTTCGGCGCCCTGGCAATCGCCGCGGCCGTGGTGCTGACAGTGCTGCTCGGCCTGCGGGGCAGGGGCTCCAAGGATAGATATCCCTTTCTGGCGGCTTTTACGGTGATCACCGTCTTCCTGTTCTCCGTGCGGATGCATGAGCGCTACCTCTATCCCGCCCTGGCGCTGCTGATGCTGGCCTATATCTGCAGGCCTGCGCCCGGAACATACGTTTGCCTCTCCTGCTTCGGCGCCCTGCATTTCTGCAACACGGCGTGGGTGCTGTTTTTCTATGACCCGGGCACCTATGACAGGAGATCGGCCTCCATCCTGCTGGTGTCCGCGGGCATGCTTTTCTGCGGAGCCCTGTTCTACCGCACGGCTTACAGGCATTACGGCGGACAGGACAGGCCGGAAAGCCCTCCCCTGCCCGCCCCGGCTTTACAGAAGGGCTTTCCCGGCACTCCCCCCCGGCGTTCCCCGGGGAGGCTCTCCCTGAACCGGGCGGACATCCTCTGTATGCTCGCCGTCACGGCGGTGTACGGCTGCTTCGCCCTCTATGACCTGGGGGAGCGTCAGTCTCCCGTCACCCGGCTGGACATGGTGCAGGGCCAGTCCATAGAGCTTTCCTTCGGCTCCGGGGCGCCCGCCTCGCTCTCCTACTACATAGCGCCCTGGCAGGACAGGACTTTCCTCATGGAGGGAAAGGGGGAATCGGATCGGAACTGGTCCTATCTGGGGGAGTTGTCGATGCAGAATGTCTTCACCTGGCAGGAGACGGTTTTCCAGGTCTCCGCCGCACATTTGCGCCTCACTCTGCAGGATGCCCAGGCCGCCCCCATAGAGCTGGTATTCCGGGACGCGGCGGGGAACATTCTCGTGCCTGAGAACGCTTCGGACTATCCCGCCCTGTTCGATGAGCAGGAACTGTACCCGGATGCCTTCACCTTCCGCAACGGCATGTACTTCGACGAGATCTACCACGGGCGCACGGCTTACGAATTCCTCCACGGGCTAACTTCCTATGAGAACACCCATCCCCCTCTGGGCAAGATCTTCATCGCCATGGGGGTGGCGCTCTTCGGCATGAATCCCTTCGGCTGGCGCATCATGGGGACGATTTTCGGCATCGCCATGGTGCCCGTGGTGTACCTGTTCGCCAGGCGGATCGCCAGAGAGACCCTGCCCGCGGCTCTGGCCTGCATGCTGTTCGCCTTTGACTTCATGCATTTCACCCAGACCAGGATCGCCACGATCGACACTTATGTGACCTTCTTCGTGATACTGATGTACCTTTTCATGTATCGGTATGTCACATTGAGCTTCTACGATACGCCGTTAAAGAAGACCTGGCTCCCCCTGGGGGCCTGCGGGGTCTGCATGGGGCTGGGCATCGCCAGCAAATGGACCGGCATCTACGCCGGGGCCGGGCTTGCGCTGCTCTTCTTCTCCGCGCTGTACCGCAGATACCGGGAGTATCTCTACGCCAAGGCTGACCCGGAGGGGCAGAGCGGGGGCATCTCCCATGCCCATATCCTCCGGTGCTTCCGCGGATATGCCTGGAGGACCATCGCTTTCTGCCTGGTCTTCTTCGTGGCCGTGCCCGCCGCCATCTATCTGCTGTCCTACCTGCCCTTCCGGGATTACGGGGACAGGGGGCTCCTGGGCCGGATGCTGTACAACCAGCGCACCATGTTCTCCTACCACAGCAACTTGGTCTCCGACCACCCCTACGCCTCGGCCTGGTATGAGTGGCCGGTGATTTCCCGGCCCATATGGTACTATTCCCGTGTAGTCACGCAGACGGCCCAGGGGGGCCTGCGGGAGGGCATCAGCGCCTTCGGCAATCCGGCGGTATGGTGGGCTGGGATCCCTGCCTTTCTCTACATGGTCTGGCTCTGGCTCGGCAGGAAGGACCGAAACGCCGCCTTCCTCACCGTGGGATACCTGGCCCAGTACCTGCCCTGGTTCTTCGTGACCCGGGACACCTTCATCTACCACTATTTCCCCAGCGTGGCATTCGTGGTGCTGATGGTCATGTACGGCCTGCTGCAGTGGAAAAGGCGCGTGCCCAGACGCTTGTTCTTCCTGACGGCGGCGCTGTACGGGATGCTTGCCTTC
>OFGX01000926.1_pt1 | contig 19689 bp, 17 predicted proteins | sample 1521831 | NCBI WGS metagenome assembly OFGX01 (sample SAMEA3504080, study PRJEB24116) | mouse gut metagenome | biome: mouse gut; feature: mouse-associated habitat; material: faeces | place: Denmark | collected 2011 | reverse complement strand
TACAAACTGTTTATCTTATGGTTGACATTTTATTACATTTCATACTATAATATTTTTATAATATGTACATAGATATATTTATTCTATGTACATATTTTTTACAATGTTTATCCTCTTTTATCTTTTTTACCCCCGATTTTTGACACATTTATTGAATAAATCTTGTTTTTATACAAATTCAAACTTTACACAAAAACAAACACACTAAATATCATTAATTTAGTGTATTTATTTTTAGATATATTGTTTAAATCAAAATTATTTTTTAGAAAAATTTAGACTTATTAATTAATTTATTTACTTTAATTTATATTGCAAAAAAATAAGAGGCATATATAAATATGCCTCAAAAACGCAAACGCGTGTAGTACCGCTTAACCGAAATAAAACTTTTTGAAAACCTCGTATGTCGAGGTGGGTTCGCTCCCTGATACCGCTGTCTTCCCCTGCCATAACCTAAAAGGTCGAGGGCGTGACATTGTGTACCACAACTCGCAATCCCTTATTATTAATGTGGTTACAAAATACAGTTTCTTTCCTGTTTTGCAGTTATCCTACACTCATAGTATAACATAATTTATATATGATTACAATACACTTTTTAAATTTTAATGTAAAAAATTTCCTAAATAAATGTCAAATAACTTTACAAAAAAACAAGGCTTAAATATTTTTAAGCCTTAAAATTTAATTAATAAACAGATTTTATTGAATGTTTACTATCTATAATTGTTTCTGAATCTATATAATATTTTCTTTCATTTCTGCGATAATATATTACCAAGCCTAAACTTTGATAGAATATATTAAGCAAACTCATTGCCATAATAAAACCTATTCCAAATGTTACTAAACCAAAAATAATAGTAAACATATAAGATGCAAAATTAACTGCAGTAAATAAACCCCAATTTTTAACTATCAAATCTTTATTAGTTAAAATTGCTTTTTGCAAACTTTTAAATATTCCTAAATCCTCATTTATATAAGTAGGTAGCCACATTGCGAACACTGACCTTTTTAGAGCAAATAGCACCATAAAAATAGTTAATGCCAAACTTAAAGCAAAAACAATAGAAAACTTGCCCATACCCCAAACCACTAAATACATCAAACCAGATACAATTAGCATAAATGGTATATAAATAAGTGTATCTATAAAACTATAAACTACAGATTTTTTTAGGTGAGCAATAAGATTAGAGGTAAAGCCAAATTTGCTATTACTATTCATAAAGTTATTTAAAACATCTGCTAATGGATAATGACCTATAGTAATCAAAAACTTACCTAAAAACAAAAATACAAACAAGGCACATACTGCACCAATTACATTATTTCTGTTAGTCGCAAACACCTCAGAAATTTTAGCAAAGTCTTGTCCTAAAACTCCAAATGCAGTATTTTGAACTGCCAAATCTCCACCAAACATTGACCTAAAAGCATCAACACAATGCTCAAAAAAATGCATATTTTGAACACCTTGAATAATAGGTTTCATAATGTAATACATTGAACTTATTGAAATTGCAGCAAATACTAAAAGCACAATGCTTAAATACAACAAAAATTTATAAAACAATGAAAAGCGAGACACTGTAATAGATAATGAATGTTTTGCTAGCATATTATCCCTCCACCAACTTCAAATATTTGTTTTTAAGGTCTTCTCTATCAATATCTGCTATATCAAGATAAGTAGTATACATTAATGTTATATAATAAGAGAACACATATATAAATAAGAAGATATTAATTATTTTTCTCCACCAAAAACCGAATGCTGCAAGCACTGCCATTATTACATAAGGTATTAGCATAGGTACAACAACTGCAAACATCATTCTAAAAAATTTACCTTTAAGTAAAGTGATAGACTCTGCTATTGCTTTTCGTAAACTTACACCTGTAATAGACATTACTGGCAAAGTTAAACTCAATAAAATCATTGCAGATAGCATTACAATAAACAATATTACATTTACTGTTATAGTAAGTCCCAAAGCAACAACTGCTTTGCGTGCAACTTTTACCCACAAAAAAGTAAATAAGGAGCAAATAACTGCATACAATTCCATAACAAATATAAATACCAGCATTAACTTAAAAACAGGCAAGAAATTGTTGTTTATACGTTTTGATAACCCCTCTCCTGAAAGAATACCCCAACGCATATGCTTAGACTCAAGCCCGCAAACTATACTAAAAAATATACTAAATATTGGCACTGCAAAAATACCAGCAACTACTGACTTCCAATTTAATTCACTAATTGCAAAAAAGACATCACCAAAAGTAACAAGTTTAGCCTGATTAAAATTAGCAAACAATTGAATCATAGTGCATGGTTCAGTAAGTAAGCCCATAACAACAGATGGCACTAAAGTAGCAATTGCTAAATACCACCAATTTTTATGACAATACTGTAGTGCAAGTCTTGAAAATCGCATTTACTTTCTCCTTTTCAATTTATTTTATTATATCCTAACTTTTAAATTTTGTTATAAAAAATTAATTATTACAAATCAAAAATTACAACATATTAACTATTTTTTAAATGTCTCAACTAAGTCAATTGGTTGTTCTACACTCAAAATAGTACCGATTTTTGACATATCTTTAACATTTCCAAAGCCGTAAGCAACTGCTAAACAGTCTAGCCCAACTTGTTTTGCTGCCATTGCATCATAAATAGAATCACCTATCATAAGGCAGTCCTCTTTTTTGCCACCAGACATTTTTACGGCATACTCTAAAATATCCTTTTTATCTATTCTACCAGCACTTTCTACTGTTCCAAATACATCATCAAAATAATCACGTATACCAAACTCTTTTAGCATTTCGCTTGCAATATCTTCCCTTTTACTTGTTGCAATATACATTTTGTAGCCGTAACTTTTTATAGTCATCAAAATATTATCCATTCCGTCAAACAATTTACACATATTTTGACCGCCTTGATTAATATAGTATTCCCTATATAATTCTCGTGCAAACGGTTCTTGTTCCTCGCCTAGCATTTTAGTAAAAGTAACTTTTAATGGTGGACCTATATATTGTTTTCTATCCTCTGGTGGAATATTTAATCCAAAATGTTCAAATACCTTACCAAAAGCAAAACTACAACCTTCAAAGGAATCAACTATAGTACCATCAAAATCCCAAAACAAATATTTATAATTACGCATTTTTCAACTCTTCTATTTGACTTTTAATTTTTTCTGCAAGTTGTGAATAATTTGCAAGTTTTTCCTTTTCCTTATCAACTAATTGTTTAGGTGCTCTTGCAATAAAGCCTTGATTATTTAGCATTTTGGTCGCACGTTCAATTTCCTTAATAGTATCTTCTAAATCTTTTGTAAGTCTTGCAATTTCTTTTTCATTGTCTACAAGATTACCAAGAGGTACTAATACATCACCAAAATCACTTATAATTACACTTACCTTTTCAGTAATTTCTTGTTTGTCATTAATATATGTTATATTGCCAATATTTGCCATTTTTACTATATACGGCATAATTGTATCCAAAACTTTTATATCTACATTAGGAGCAATTATTAAGTCAATTTTGCAAGATGGCTTAACATTCATTTCCACTCTTAAGTTACGGATATCTTTAATAATATCCATTACTTTTTCAAAAGTTTCTCTCTCTTTTTTATAGTTATACTTCTTTATAATCTCAGGCCATTCGCTAACCATAATACTTGACTTAGAAAATTTAGTAAATGAATAAATTTCATCAGTAATAAATGGTACAAATGGGTGTAATAATTTTAGGATATTATTTAGTACATAATTTAATACAGTAATAGTATTAACTTTTTTATCCATATTGTCGCCATACAAAGCAGCCTTAGATAATTCAATATACCAGTCACAAAAATCATTCCATACAAAATCATAAACACAACTGCAAGCCAAACCTAAATCATATTTTTCCATACATTTAGTGCTTTCTTTAATTGTATTATTAAGTTTTGACAAAATCCATTTATCGCTAGGTGTCAAACGGAAACTTCCCATTTCCTTAAGTTTAACATTTTCAGAATTCATCATTACAAATCTTGACGCATTCCAAACTTTATTCAAAAAGTTACGACAACTGATAACTTTTTCTTCAATAAATCTTGTATCTCCACCTGGTGCAATACCCATAAGCAGACTCAACCTTAAACTATCTGCACCATAATTATCAATAATCTCAAGTGGGTCAATACCATTACCCAAAGACTTACTCATTTTTCTGCCTTGGCTATCGCGTACAATTCCGTGTATTAAAACTTCAGGGAAAGGTATATCTCCCATGTGCTCTAATCCGCTAAAAATCATTCGTGCAACCCAGAAGAAAATAATATCATAAGCAGTAACTAACAAACTTGTAGGATAAAAATATTCCAAATCTTTTGTTTGCTCTGGGTATCCCAATGTAGAAAAAGGCCACAGCGCAGAAGAAAACCAAGTATCAAGTACGTCTTCATCTTGTCTTATATGAGTGCTACCGCATTTTGTACAAACTGTTGGAGCATCTTCTTGAACCATCATTTCACCACAGTCTTCACAATAATATGCAGGTATTCTGTGGCCCCACCAAAGTTGACGAGAAATACACCAGTCCTTTATATTTTCCATCCAATTGAAATAAGTTTTACTAAATCTATTAGGTATAAACTCTATTTTTTTATCTTTTACAACTTTTATTGCAGGTTTTGCAAGAGGTCCCATTTTTACAAACCATTGTTTGCTTACTATTGGCTCAACTACATTATGACATCTATAGCATACACCTACATTATGTTTATAAGGCTCTTCTTTAACCAAATAGCCACCTGCTTTTAAATCAGCAACTATTTTTGTTCTTGCCTCATCTCTGTCTAAACCGCAATATTTACCAGCATGCTCATTCATACTGCCATCATCATTCATAATTCTAATTACTTCTAAATTATGTCTTAAACCAACCTCAAAGTCATTAGGGTCATGTGCAGGAGTAATTTTTACTGCACCACTACCAAAATCAAGTTCAACATATTCGTCTGCAATAACAGGAATTTGTTTATCAGTAAGTGGCAAATTAAGCATTTTGCCAATAATATCTTTATATCTTTCATCTTTAGGGTTAACAGCAACTGCAGTATCACCAAGCATAGTCTCTGGTCTTGTTGTTGCAACAACAAGTTCACCACTACCATCTGCAAATGGATATCTTATATGCCATAAAAATGAGTCTTGCTCTTCATACTCAACCTCTGCATCACTAAGTGCAGTCTTACAAGAAGGACACCAGTTGATAATACGGTCAGCCTTATAAATTAAACCTTTTTCATAAAGTTTAACAAAAACATGTTTAACAGCCTTTGTCAAATTATCATCCATAGTAAACGCAAGTCTACTCCAGTCACAAGAAGACCCTAATCTTTTTAATTGTTCAACAATTCTGCCACCATATTGTTCTTTCCAGTCCCATGCACGCTCTAAAAAGCCTTCTCTTCCAACATCTGCTTTAGTAAGACCCTCTGCTTTCATTTTTTCTACTATCTTAACTTCTGTAGCAATAGAAGCATGGTCAGTACCTGGAAGCCACAATGCAGAATAACCTTGCATACGTTTAAACCTAACTATAGTATCTTGAATACTATTGTTAAGGGCATGTCCCATGTGAAGTTGTCCAGTAATATTTGGAGGTGGAATCACAATAGAAAAAGGTTGTTTTTTACTATCCACTTCTGCACGAAAATATCCCTTTTTCTCCCACTCTTTATATAATCTTTCCTCAAACTCACGAGGATTATAAGTTTTTGACATATCCATAACTATACACCTTCCTATTATCTCAAGCATTTAATAAAATTTATCTTTTAAGTTTATATCAATTAGCATTAGTTTATTTTACAAACAATACTGCAAGTAAAGCCCCTATCAAAGTTATTGCAAAGGCAATACCTTTAAAAATCAAACCAACTTCTGCTAATTTTTTATCGTCAGCATCCTTTAACTTTAATGTAACATGATAGGCAATTTTATTGCTAAAAATCAAAAAAATTATACCTATTACCATTACTACAAGTCCACTTATTACAAATGGATTTTTAAATCTATCAAAACTCCATTCAAATATTGCTGAGATAAAATATATAAAATTTAACATTATATTTCTTTCCCTTATTCAATATTTTCAGTAGTTTCAGTAACTTCTGTTTCTTCCTCTACTGACACAATGTTATTTTCCTTTTCTTCTTGCACAACCTCTTCGGCAAGAGTATCTACAACAATATTATCTTCTACTTTTTGGCTATCAGAATCCGCAACTGCTTTAATTCTTTTTTCAGTAACTTCTCTTTTGCGGAATTTTAAAAACTGCATTGTATAAATAATTGCTGTTATAATTGCAAACACTGCGCCGCACACCAAAATCACATTGACGGCAACATCATAAGCACGATTAACCTCATGAGCAAAAAAGCCTAACACAATACCCAAAGAATTTAAGCATGTAGCACATTTACCAAACATATTTGACTGCAATACATAATCACTTTTAAAAATTTTGACTATAACACTTCCACCCAAAACCATATAAGTTTCTTTAATAAAAAATACTACAGGGAAAAGCCAATGTATTTTACCTAAAATAGTAAGACACAAAAGTGTTGAAACCTGCAACAATTTGTCAGCAATAGGGTCAGTAACCTTGCCAATATCACTAATTAAAATGTCTTGCAATAAAACCATCAACCATATCAGTAATTGAGGCAAATATAAATATCCCAAACGCAATATAAATATTGTGTGGGATGCTTTTATCCAATATAACCCAAATGAAAAATGGCACACACACTATTCTTATGTATGTCAAAATATTAGGCAAAGTAAATATTTCTTTTTTGCTAAATTTCATTTTTTCACCTTCAGTAAAACTTGTACTACAAAGTAGTATAGCATACTTTTATTTATTTGTAAACATTTTAATAATTATTATACTAAACTTTTTAAATTATTATATTTATTTTTATAATCGCTTTTAATTTTATAAATTATACCATAAATCAAATTGCAAAATACTGCAAAACATACTACTAATCCCATTTCTCCAATTTCGTCATAACAAAATGCTACTAGTGCTGCAAAATCTAAGCCATCAAAATAACAACCTAACGTAAAAAACAAGATAAACACAAACCATTTGTGTGGGACAAACTTTAATATCATATCAGCAAATGCCCTGCCAGAACCTATTAATGTAGTAAATATAGCAAGATAAACTACTATAGCAGCAAGCACTCCTAAACTATGACTTCTTGCTACCTCAAAAATTGGCATGCTAGACGCAGATGCTTGCATACTAATCATATAACAAATACTCATTAAAATTGCCATAACAAAGGCTACCAAAACACCTGCGGATAAAATCTGTTTGTGAGATAAATCCCTCCCTTCTTCACTCATAAAATACCCACCAAGTAACATATTCATACCTGCGTATTTTAGCGATGAAAAAATGTCAATTCCTCTATATATTTCGCCACTACTAACTACTAAAATTACTAGCATAATAATAACTATTAAAGGCACAATAATAAGGTTTAAAATTTTTATTATCCGCATATCATAAAGCATAAGTATCGCAACAACAAATCCAGTAATAATGCCAAAATATTTAATACCAAACTGCGTATAAATTAGTTCGGAAGTTCCGCTAATCATAATACAATAAGTGACTATTGATGACAAAAACACTACGATTTTCGTAAGATTATTGACTATTTTGGACTTTTTATTAAGCCTTCCAAAATAGCAAAATAATATACTACAAAGCCCCATTATAATACTGGATAAAAGCACAGATAAATATCCAGTATTTTTAAAATATAAAACTATTTCGCTACCAGTTGCAAAACCAGCACCAATTACTACTCCAACAAACAAAAATACCAACTTAAAAACATGCCGCATACTAAATTGTATGCAGCATATTTATTATTAATAATATTTTTTTAAAGTTTAATAATGATAATTTATAATTTATTATTCTGTTGGAAAATCTTCAGTTATTTTGTTTGCAATACGTTTTACAAATAATTCAAAAACATCATCATCTTCCAAATCAAAAAATTCACCATTCTTTTGGATAATATTAATGTATGTTTTAACTCTTTTTGCACTGCACTCAACCATATTAGAAACCATTTGTGGAATATCATCACCTACAAGCACGTAAGAATTACATATAATAGCAGCAGCAAGTGCAAACTCGTCACGGAATTTTCTTTTTGTAGTTTTCATTGCGTCCAATAATTCCATAGTAGATGTTTGCAAATTTTCACTAAAATCTTCCAAATTAAGTCCACAATAAGCAAAAGCATAATAATAAGCATCTCTGTAACAATTAGGGAACTCGTCTAGCGAAGGAATAGGTAAAAGTTTTTCGCAATTTCTTCCGTTGTCTGTCACAAAAACAAAATTTGTTATGCCGCACAAAATTAAAGCATACAAAACTCCAACTTTTATAATGTTAGGTACATGCCTAAAATACAACAAAGATATGATTTTCTCTGCATATTTTATAGTAAACTCCTCTTTAAAAGTATACAAAAATCCAATAATTTCATCCTCATCTGCAGTCACAAACAGCAGTTCAAACACTTCAAAAAATTCTGCCTCGCTACATTGCTTGCCACTTTTATGTTTTTCATATAATTCTTCAAAAAGATTATGTGCAACCTGCCACAAATCGTCTGATAAATAATTGTAATTGACAATTCTAGTATTTTTTATATTATAGTCAATTATTTTTTGATAAATAAAACCTAATCCAAACATACCATAATAATTTTGTATTTTATTTAATAGGCTTTTGGCTGTTTTTTTATCACCTAATTTTAATTTTGCAACCATTTGCATCATAAGAATGTCATAATTATTTTTTAAATTATTATTTTCAGCAAAGGCATTTACCAACTCTAAACATTCAACATATTGTCCTTTTGCATCCAAAACTTCGCACACTCTTTTTAAAGTAAGCATACTTTCAATTTTGCCACCTAGCAATTTTTTAACTAATATTGAGTCGTCATAATCTAAATCATTTCTTTTAGTATAAAGATACATTGCAATTACTTCTAAATCGTCAGGAAAATTATCATAACGTTTTTGAGTTATCTCTGCAAGTTTAGTATCATCAAAGTTTGTTAAACATACAAAAGTAAACAATTCGTATGCTGGTTTAAAGTTAGGATATTTTGTTATCAACAACTCCAAACATTTAGTTGCAGAATCAATATCACCTTTATCCAAAAAAATATTGGCTTTGTTAAACAAATTGTTAACTCTAAAATCATCGTCAACAAGTACAAAATCGTCTTCTTCTAAACTTTGTCCAAGTCCATTAAAGTAATTTATCAAATCCTCACAATTTGCAAGTCCATCATAATCTAAATCGCTATATTTTATAAAAGCGGATTTAAACCCGTTTTCATTGCCTATATACATATTTGTTTTTGCTAAATTCAAATACGCTTTACTATTATTTTCATCAAATTTAATTGCAAACTTTAGTGCTAAAATTGCTTGGTCATAAGACTGCCAACAATTGTATATTATGCCTAACATTTGCAATAATTCAGATTTTATTTTTGGTGGACATTTATCAAAGTTACCTTTTAAAAAATTTATATACCCACAATACTCTTTTCTTGCAAAATATTTTTTTGCAATAGATAAAATCATATTAGGGTTTACACTTTCTTCAAAACCTATCATATCCACCTCCTTTTTAGAATCTAACTAAACTAACTACTAATTACTTAATATTTGCTCAATTTTTTCCTTATCAAATCTATAATATTTATTACAAAAATCACAATGTATTTCTATTTGCCCTTCTTTATCCAAAATATCTTCAATTTCTGTTTTATCAATTGATTTAATGATATTAATCATTCTTTCTTCACTGCATTTACACTTAAATTCAGGCACAATAGGGGGCATAAGTTTGCACTCAAAATGTCCAAAATTCTCTTCAATAATTTGCTCTACACTTTTGCTTTCAATTACTTTGCCAAAATCTACAAAGTTTCTTACAATATCTTGTAGCATAACAATATATTCCACCTCACAATTAGGCATAGGTTGAACTATTATAACACCACATGACTTAACTTTTCCATTGTCAATAATTGCACCGCTTGCTACTGCAGATGGCAAACCTTCACTTGTAGTAAAGTAATAAGAAAAATCACTATCAATATTGCCATTTACAAGTTGAGTTTTGCCAACATACGGATTTTTTAACCCAAAATCTTTTATAACAGTTATACTTCCGTCCATCCCAACACATTCAGATATATCATAATTTCCAGAAGCATTTTTGTTAACTTTAGGGTTTCTTTCTTGCACAAACCCCCTTACAATACCACCTGTCTCACCAGCAACAATTATTTTTCCGCACTTGCCACCACCATCAATAGTAATGCTTAACTTTATGTCACTACCCTTTATGCCACTTGACATAAAAGCACCAATTGCAAGCACACGTCCCAAAACTTCACTTGCAGCATCATTTGTTTGTTGTTTATCTATTGCAATTTGTACTAAATCTTTTGCGTCTACCACGCTTACAATTGCTTTTCCACCAAATAAAATTGCCTTTTGTATAATATCCATTATTTCACCTTTTTAATTCAAATAAAATTATCTAACTTTTTTGCAGATAAATAATACTCGCATACTAATATCCGTTAATTCTATAAATTTTTCTCCATCAAAAATTTGCACTTCAAAACCACATTTAATTAATAAATCTCTTACTTCATTAACATTATGAATATATTGAATATGACTCTCATCCTCTCTTTTGTACAAATCGCCTACTTGCTCAAAAACAGTTATATCCATTTGAACAAAATCTTCTTCCAATTTATTAGTCCATAAATAGGTATACTCGTCCTTATCTTCAAAAAACACATTGTTTCCAATTACATTTTTCAACTTATATTCACTACTTATATCAAAAATAAAATATCCGCCATTTTTTAAATAACCACTAATTTTATTAAATGCTTTTTGCAAATCTGCAAACTTAATATAATTAAAACCATCACACACAGATATAACACTATCTACTTTTGAATTATAAGAAAAATTTAAAATATCGTCATTTACAAACTGAATATATTTTCTGTTTTTAAAATTGTTTTTTATAGCAGCATCAAGCATTTCACTACAACTATCAACAGCAATAATACTATCACATACTTTTACTAAATAATCGGTAAAAGCACCACTTCCACATGCAAGTTCAATAACTTTTCCGCTTAAGTAGTGCTTTGTGAATTCCAAATATTTAGAGTAATTAAAATCAGTATTAGCACTGTCATAAAATTTTGCTATAACTGAATAAGCCTCCATTATCTCCTTCCTTTATTCTTTGCTTTTTTAACATATTGGCGATTAACATTTGCTGCTCTTCTACGTTCCTTTTCTTCAAGATAAATCTTGTTTTGATATAAAGGAGTTGTATAATAATCTGCCGAATAAACACCATAACATTGAATAGCAGTTGCATAAGCCGCAAAACCAAATAAAACAAAAGTTACTAATAATAATATTTTTGTAATGCTAGACCATATAAACGCAATAGGTAATCCTATTAAAATTACAGCCAAAATTGTTGAGTGCAATATAAGAGCAACTGAAAGCAAAATACTATTTTTAACTTTATCTTTTACTGGTAATTTGTACATATTAATTATAGGCAAATAACTTAACATAAAATATACAACAAGTAAAGCAAGCACGCAAGCGGCTATCATTACTAACCACATATACCAAGTAGTAAGTCCTGCAATATTTAAATACAAATATCCATAAATTGAGGCAAGCACACCGTATGCTGCAATACCAATTACTGTAAATGCCAACATATATTGCCACCAATACTTTTTAATACCACGGAAGAAATGACGGAATTTTACTTTAGCACCCCAAGCGACATTTCTGCTTGAGTAAAACAAACCTGACATACCAAGTCCCATTAAAGTAAAGCAAGGTATTATTAATGAATAAAACATTAGTCTAAACAAATAAACACCCTTAATAGCCGTTATTGTATCAGTAGTACTACCAGTAAAGCCGAAACCTAACTCACCAACAAAATTAAAAGCATTTTGAGTAATCCATCTTTGCTCTAAATTAGGCATAACAAAAAATACAAAAATAATAAATGGTGCTGCTAGTAACAAACAAACCAAGTTTTGCATAACAAGTGCACTATAATTCAACTTAAAAGTGCGCCACCAATGACGAACCATACCTGTTTCAATAGCCGGTCTATTTATACTCAAATCATTGGTAAGAGTCATATTTGATAGAACTCTTACTTTAAAAGATTCTTTTTCCGATTTTTGTTTTTTAACTGCATTTGCCATATTTTTTAAAACTCCTAACTTATCATAAAAAGGAAATGTCAATATTGCTTTTTATAACTATTATTAAAACAAGATATTGTCAAACAATAAAAATTTGACATATCATAATACAAGTAGTGCGTTTATTGTATTCCCAAAACTCATACTATTATATCTTATTTTTACAATTTTGTCATTAAAATACTCTTTAATTTTATTTCTGTTTATATAACTATACACTAAATTTAAAAAAATATCAATTAAATTATAGCAAATCTTTTGACAAATTAAAAAAAATATGATATTATTGTGTAAAATAAAATAGATGCTAATAGAGGAGCAGTCAGCAATAGTATGTTAGCCAATTGGTATGCAATTACCGACTAACAAAAAGGGTATGATTGCCGAGGTCTTAATCATATTGCAGTGGTTAAGGTTGGGTATAAGGCTAAATCCTTATAACTGTCATCTTAGATGGAGTACTATTATGCTAGCGGTAAATGATAACTTTATTGCAGTACGATAGTCGTACTGCTTTTTTAATATTGTTAACATACATTTTGATAAATATGTATTAATATTTTTTATCATAAAACTATTACATTATTTAGCAAATTTATATAAAGCACTTTGTGGCTTTATTTAAAATAATTTTTAGATTTTAATTTTTGGAGGCATATATGAAAAAATTCAATGTTGCAGTTGTTGGTGCTACTGGTATGGTAGGCAACAAATTTTTGGAAGTACTTACTGAAAGACAACTTCCAGTAGAAAACTATTATCTTTTTGCATCAAGCAAAAGTGCAGGTAAAGTTGTAGATTTTATGGGCAAACCTCATACAGTTATCGAACTTAATAACGAAAATATCGCAAAATATCCTGTTGATTTTGCTCTATTCTCTGCTGGTGGTTCTACATCTGCAAAATTCGCACCAGAATTTGTTAAATGTGGTGCTATAGTTGTAGATAACTCTAGCCAATGGCGTATGTATGACAATGTACCTCTTGTTGTGCCAGAAGTTAATCCTCAAGATATTGACTGGAACGAAGGTATAATTGCAAACCCTAACTGCTCTACAATTCAAGCAATGGTTGCTTTAAAACCACTTCATGACAAATACACTATCAAACGTATTGTTTATAGTACTTATCAAGCAGTTTCAGGTGCTGGTGTTGCTGGTTATAATGATTTGGTAGAAGGTGTTAAAGGTGCTGAACCTAAAAAATTCCCATACCCTATTTTTAATAACGTTTTACCTCACATTGATGTATTCTTGCCAAATGGTTACACTAAGGAAGAAGAAAAAATGATGAAAGAAACTCAAAAAATTCTTGATAAAAATATCAAAGTTACTGCTACTACAGTTAGAGTTCCAGTTTTAAATAGTCATAGTGAATCTATTAACGTAGAGTTTGAAAAACCTTGTACTTTAGAAGGTATTTACGAGGCTTTAAGAGGTGCTGAAAATGTTATACTTTATGATGACCCAGCAAACTTAAAATACCCTATGCCTATTATATCAAGCGGTCACGATGAAACTTATGTTGGTAGAGTTAGAATAGATGAAACTGTTCCAAGTGGTTGTAACCTATGGGTTGTTGCTGATAATATCCGTAAAGGTGCTGCAACAAACGCAGTTCAAATTGTTCAAAAATTGATGGAAAAAAATCAAAAATAATTGAATACTTACTTGGCTGTAATTTATGCAGTCAAGTATAATTTTCAAAAAACTAATTTCAAGCAATTTTTATCAATATTTAAAACTTGCTTAATTTAAAACCTAAGGAGGTTACTATGTTTTCAGGTGTTGCTACTGCCCTAATCACACCTTTTAATTTTAAAGGAGTTGACTTTGAGGCTTATGGTAGACTAATAGAAGACCAAATTGCAAATGGAATAGATGCTTTAGTTGTTCTTGGAACAACTGGTGAGGCATCTACAATGTCTCATCAAGAAAAAGTTGAAACAATTAAGTTTGCAGTTGAAAAAATAAACAACAGAGTTCCTGTAATAGTTGGTACTGGTTCAAATTGTACAGATACTGCAGTAGAAAATAGTATTGAGGCAGAAAAATTGGGTGCGGATATGTTACTTGTTGTTACTCCATACTACAACAAATGCACACAAGAAGGTTTGATTGCACATTACTCTAAAATTGCTGCAAGTGTAAACATACCTATTATTGCCTATAATGTACCTGGAAGAACAGGTGTAAATATTCTACCCAAAACAATAAAGGCTTTGGCAAATATTCCAAATATAGTTGCAGTAAAAGAAGCAAGCGGAAATATTAGCCAAATTGCAAGTGTTGTAAGCGAAGTACGTGGTAGTGATTTTAAAGTTTACAGCGGTGATGATGGCATTATTTTACCAGTTATGAGCCTTGGTGCAGATGGACTTATAAGTGTTGCAAGCAATGTTATTCCAAAACAAATGGTAGATATGGTACATTCTATTCAAAATGGAGATATAAAAACTGCTCAAGATTTGTTTTTTAAATATCGTCCACTTATGGAAATTATGTTTTGTGAAACAAACCCTATCCCAGTTAAGTTTGCATGCTCTAAACTAGGTTATGGTGAAAACTTACCTAGATTACCATTAACACCTATATCAGAAACTGGCAAAATAAAAGTTTTAGACGAAATGTATAATGTAGGCTTAATTAAGTAATCATTAAATTAAATCATTTAGAATAATTACGATTAAAATAACTTTATTGTTTTAATATTTTATCAAATCAAAGTAAGTATAAAGTGTAGTTACAAAATACTGCATTTCTACTATACAATAAATTATTTTATTATAACAATTACAATTTTACTCTTGGAGGAGTTTATGACTAATGTATTAATTTGGGGCATTGGTGGCAGAATGGGAAAAACTTTGCTTAATTGCCTTAATAATAACCAAAATACAAACGCAATAGGCGGTGTGGATAAATTTGCTAATAAAGCAGAATATTCTATTCCTATTTTTAATTCTGTATCTGAAATTAATGTAAAAGCAGATGTTATTATAGATTTTTCTCGTGCAGAAGCAATTTATGATATTTTGCCTTACGCAAAGGAAAACAAAATACCAGTAGTTTTATGCACAACTGGTTATAGCGAATTGGATTTAGACTATATTAATGAAATGTCTAAAGAATTGCCACTATTTAAATCTAGCAATATGTCAATAGGTATTAATCTACTTATAGATTTAGTTAAAAAAGCAACTACTTTGCTTGGTGAAAATTTTGATATAGAATTAATTGAACAACATCACAATGTAAAAGTTGATAGTCCATCTGGTACTGCTCTTTCTATTGCACAAGCCATAAATGAAGAAATGAACAATACTTTGGAATTTAAATTTGGCAGACACGATAATAACGAAAGACGCAAAAAGAATGAACTTGGAATACATGCAGTTAGAGGTGGTACTGTTGTTGGAAGACACGAAGTACTTTTCCTTGGTAATGACGAAACAATTACAATTAAACATGAGGCAAATTCTAAAGCAGTTTTTGCAGAAGGTGCTGTTAAAGCAAGTATTTATATGTCTTCAATAACAACTCCAGGTATTTATAGTATGAAAGACTTAATTGAAGCAACAAAATAATTGAATTGAAACAAAGCAATTAATAAAATTAGAATTACTAATTATAATCGCCTTTATCTACACAACGTGGATAAAGGCAATTTATTTGTTTATTTTATTTACTTATTAAACTTATTTATTGGGAAAACACTTTTACATCTAATAAAACTTATACAAGTAAATAACTATAAAATTATTAATTACTTTTGCTACAATATTATTATTCAGGTTTTTATATTCTACATTATGTAGATAAAATAGCAATTAAAAAAATGCAGCCATCACTGACTGCATTCTATTTTGTTGCAAATCATTAACTAATACAATATCAATTAAAACTTCAAATAGTTATTGATATTTATTTCAGTTCTATCATAAGTAAAGTAAGTTGTAGCAAGTAAATTTGTCTTATTTGTTGTACCAATGGCTTTAACTTCATAAGCCTCTTCACAACCAATTGTCTTTATAAGACCATTTTCCCACATTTCAACCTTAATTTTTAATTTTGTAAATTTAATATCTTTTGCTTGAACTTTAATGCCACCTTTAGTAGTTTTGTAAACCATTACGTTTAAATAATCTTTAGTAGCAGTATCAATATTCAAAACTATATCAAATTTATAAGTTTTGTTCTTTGCATCATATACTGGTTTTGTTGCGCTTTTTAATGTTTTTGAATTAACTATATACATGTTAATTCTTGTTAAATCATCTGGATAAACATTTAATCCATCAGTTAAACTTGCAAAAGTTTTCACATCTTGCCATTTAGAAATGGATATTTCTCCATTTTTAACTTTTATATCGCCTTTATCAGCAGACCTTACTTTGTATTTACCATCTTTATAAATACTTTGGTCACACATTTTAATATTTGGAGTACCTTTTGTAGTAAAAGTATTTGAATCCAAATAATATATATTATCTTGTTTTATTCTTAAACAATCTAACTTTTGAGTCATCTCACCCAAAAGAGACTTTGTTGTTATATTTCCTAGTTGTTGCGTTGCTACAAAATTAGCCGCATTAAAATTTTTAACTCCTACTTCATACATTTGAAGAGCGGCCATTGAAGAAGTAATCTTATAAGTTGCATTTACTTTTTCAGGATATTTGCTACCAAATGGAACCTCAGGAACCGCATCAGTGTCTACATCCTTTACACAAGCCACTAAAGTTAAACAAACTAAAACCATTAGAGTTGATACAAAGAAGCTTTTTAATGTTCTTTTCATTATAAACTCCTTTTTGTGTGGATTACACACTCCTCTATACTCATAGCATACTATAAATTCAAATAAAAATCAATGTTTGGAGACTTACTTTGCGTAAATTTTGTGTAAAACCGCCTTATTTTGACCATTTTTACATTAAAAATCACCTGAAACTGAACAAAATGACGATAATTATTATATAAAATTTAACTATATTTACACAAAATTAACAATTTAAAATACAATTACAAAATTAATTCATTATTTTAGCCAAAAAATCACTCAAACACTGTCATTTTTTGTTGTTTTATATCTAATTATTAATAAAAACTATCCTATCAATTTTACAATTATATTATAAATGTAAATAAATTATGTTTTTTTATCAAAATTTTCATATAAATAATTGACAATTATACACAAATACCCTAAAATATAGAGGTATAATGATTTTTTTAGCAAAATATACAAGATATAGTTGCTAAATACATTTACTATAAATAATTAATTTATATTAAAATATGCTATAATATATTATATGAATTCAATAAATCAATTATTCAACAAGTTTTTTCTTTATGCGTTTAATGATTTTTGTATTAAATATAATATTTTATTTTTACATAGGAGGATTTATGTCTTATTACATCACAACAGATGCTACATGCGATTTCCCACAAGAGTTACTAAATAATTTTGATGATTTTAAAATAATACCAATGGCTTACACTATAGAAGACATTGAATATGGTATTGATAAAACACTTTCTGGAAAAGAGTTTTATGATAAAGTTAGAAATGGCGCAATGCCAACAACTTCACTTATTACAACATATACTGCAACTGAATTTTTTAGACCAATTTTACAAGCAGGCAATGATATTTTGCATATTTGTTTTTCTTCAGCCTTAAGCAGTACTTATCAAAGTGTGCTTATTGCAGTAGAAGAATTAACAAAAGAGTTTCCTGACAGAAAAATTTTAATGTTAGATTCTAAATGTGCAAGTTCTGGTGAAGCCTTGTTAGTATATTACGCACTAACAGCACGCGATAAAAGAATGAACATTGAAGATAATTACTCAAAATCTATAGAGAGACGTGACCATTTATGCCACTATTTTACTCCAAATGATTTATTCCACTTAATGAGAGGCGGTAGAGTAAGCAAAACTGCTGCAATTGCAGGTTCTCTTCTTCAAATCAAACCAATGCTATATGTTAATATTGATGGAAAATTATCTACAATTGACAAATTAAAAGGCAGAAAAAAGGCATTGTTAGAATTAGTGCATCACATGCAGGAAAAAATGATTCCGGAAGAAAATGAAGTTATATTTATTTCACATGCTGACTGTATTGAAGATGCTGAATTTGTAAAAGAAAAAATAATTGAAAAAACTGGTATTACCAACATAGTACTTGAATATATAGGACCAGTAATTGGTTCTCACGCAGGACAAGGCACTGTTGCATTATTCTTTATTGGAAAAGATAAAATAGAGCCTAATGACGATTTATTAAAAAATAATTAAAAAAAAACAATTATCAGGAGGATTTATGTCATATTACATTACAACAGATGCTACATGCGATTATCCAGAAGAATTACCAAAATTTGAAAACTTTAAAATTATCCCAATGACTTATACTATTGGAGATACTGAATATGGTATAGATAAAAATCTTACAGGAAAAGAATTTTATGACACCGTTCGAAATGGTGCTATGCCAACCACTTCATTAATTACTAGTTATTTTGCTACCGAATTTTTTAGACCTATTCTACAAGCAGGCAATGATTTATTGCATATCTGCTTTTCTTCCGGACTAAGTAGTACTTATCAAAATATAGTAAATGCAATTGAAGAATTAAAGCAAGAGTTCCCAAACAGAAAAATTTATATGCTTGACTCAAGATGTGCAAGTTCTGGAGAAGGTTTGCTTGCATATTATGCACTAAAAGCACGTGATAATGGAATGAGTATTGAAGATAACTATCAAGAAACATTAATTAGACGCGATAAATTGTGCCATTACTTTACTCCAGACGATTTATTCCATTTAATGAGAGGTGGTAGAGTAAGCAAAACTGCTGCTATTGCAGGCTCACTTCTTCAAATTAAGCCAATGCTTTATGTTAACATTAATGGTCAACTTTCACCAATAGACAAAGTAAAAGGTAGAAAAAAAGCATTATTAAATTTGATTACTCGCATGCAAGATAAAATTATTCCAGAAGAAAATGACTTTATTATAATTGTTCATGCAGACTGCACAGATGAAATAGATTTTTTGAAAGAAAAAATTATTGAAAAAACAGGTATAACAAATATTATTACTAACTATATTGGTCCAGTAATAGGCTCACACACTGGCGCTGGCACAATGGCATTAGTATTTGTTGGTAAAGATAAAATAGAACCAAATGACGAATTATTAAAAAAATAAAAATTTGGACAAGTTTATTCCTTTCAAGTAT
>OFGX01000921.1_pt1 | contig 19766 bp, 14 predicted proteins | sample 1521831 | NCBI WGS metagenome assembly OFGX01 (sample SAMEA3504080, study PRJEB24116) | mouse gut metagenome | biome: mouse gut; feature: mouse-associated habitat; material: faeces | place: Denmark | collected 2011 | reverse complement strand
TCTCATCCTCTGAGACGCCCTCCGTATTTAACCCGGAAATAAAATGCCACGCCCTGACGGTAGAGGAAATTCAGCAAATGATGGAAGGCTTTAAGTTTGCCGCAGGTGTGGCCAGGGATGCAGGCTATGACGCGATTGAGATCCATGCCCATGCCGGATATCTGATCGACCAGTTTATGTCCCCGGTGTGGAATAAGAGAACTGACGAATACGGCGGAAGCCCGGAGAACTGCGCAAGATTCCCCCGGGAAATCATCCGCGCGATCCGAAGCGTTGTCGGAAATGACATGCCGATTCTGTTCCGCATTTCCCTGGATCACAGGTTTGATGGCGGACGTACCATGGAGGACAGCATGAAGATCATCAAGCTGCTGGAAGAAGAAGGGGTGGACGCGCTGGACATCGACGCAGGCTGCTACGAGACTTTGGATTATATTTTCCCGCCGTCCTATCTGGGAGAGTCCTGCATGTCTTATGTCTGTGAGGAAGCGAGAAAGAATGTCCGTGTCCCGCTGCTGAACGCAGGCACCCATAATCCGGATACAGCCCTTGCGCTGATCGAATCTGGAAATGCGGATTTTGTCATGATGGGACGCGCCATGATCGCAGATCCGGAGCTTCCGAACAAGCTGCTGGAAGGAAGAAGGGAGGATGTACGGCCCTGCCTGCGCTGCAACGAGTACTGCATCGGCCGCATCTGGAATTATCATACAAAACTGAGCTGCGCGGTAAATCCCCAGGCGATGGAAGAGGTTCGTTTTCAGATCTGCAAAACGGATTCCCCGAAAAATGTGGTTGTCATCGGCGGAGGCCCGGGCGGGCTGGAAGCTGCAAGGGTTGCAGCAATCGAAGGGCACAAGGTGACGTTGTTTGAGAAAAGCGGCAGACTGGGCGGCGTAATGGGAGCCATCTGCACCGCAAGCTTCAAAGCCAATATCGCCGCATTTACAAAATGGTACGAGGTACAGCTTGAAAAGCTGGGTGTGGACGTACAGCTCAACACCGAGATCACAGGGAATGAGGAAATCCTTGCTTCATGCGACCGGATCTTCATCGGCTGCGGCGCGAAGCCTGTCACACCTCCGATCCCTGGAATTGACGGAGCTCATGTGGTAACAATTCTGGATGCGCACAAGGATGCCTCCCGCATCCAGGGTGAACATATCGTCGTCTGCGGCGGCGGTGTATCTGGCTGTGACGGCGCCCTGGAGATGGCTGCCGAGATGGGTAAAAAGGTGACCATCGTGGAAATGCTGCCGGAGGTTGCCAGAGACGCCATGTTCATCAATAAGATTTCCCTGATGAACGGGCTTGCAAAGAACCAGGTTCGGATTCTGACCGATACAAAGGTCGTTTCTATCCAGGAAGACGGCGTGACCGTCGAGAAACAGGACGGAACGCAGGAAGTGCTGAAGGCAGATACCGTAATCTCCGCATTTGGCATGAAGCCAGACCTTACGACGGTGGAGGCCGTGAAGGCAAAATATCATACAAAGACACGGGTCGTAGGAGACAGCAAGAAGCTTGGGAAGATTGGGGATGCCGTGAGGGAAGGGTTTTATGCGGCTGCGAGTTTGTAGGACATACCAGCGAATATTATTTACAAGCACCCTGTTTCTTGATAGGGTAGCATAGAAAATCCGAGAAAGTACCATAATCGGTTTTCTGCATTTATACCCAGACTTTCTGTCGTCAGGTCTCAGGGTCTGCCAAGGAAATAGCTGCCGGAAAATAACGGGTTCTCTTTTATCTATGTTATTTTCCGGCAGTTGGTGATTTGGCAGACCCTGGAAGATAAGGAGGTCTGGTGTTTTTTACTTAAATATTCGGAGGACGTTCTGTAAATGATTCACAGCCAAACAGTAAAATGTCTTTTTCCGCCCATAATTGCAATTTTTCAGCAGCCATTCCAGAATATGTATTTTCTCTTCCTGCTCCTCCTGGTACGCTTTGGCGCCGATTTCCCACTGTCTCTTTAAATCCTTTTTCTGGTTCTGATGCGTGATAAACGAATCAACCGCATCAATCTCCTCGTATTTCTCACAGGGAAATTTCTGGCAATGGCTGCAATACTCTGGTTTACCGTGCTGCAGACTGCATTTTGCTATTTTGCAGGACTGATTTCCTTCTCCGCCGCCGCATCCGGGGCAATAGCCGCCCAGCCGCATGGAACACAGCCTGTTATACCCAAGGGCAAGTCCCGGCCTGCCGTAATAGCTCTTCCCGGCAATCTATGATCTGCCGCAGCAGTTCCTCCCGGTCAATCTGAGTAAAATCTGTAGTATCCACAATGATCTGCGGGCCATTTGCCGCAAAGCTGTCCATACCTCGATTCACAATTCCACCCGCAAAATCTTCATAAGAGATCTGGGGTATATGCCTGTTTTGCACTTTTTCGGGATAACAATCATTGACCACATGTCCCCGGTGCCTGTCCGGGCTGTCATTTCTTTTTAAAAAACGCTGATAGATTTTCTGATAATCTCCTGTCAGGGTGACAGTAATCGCTTTATATGCATATGTTTCAAGGAGCGATAGCAATCCTTCTTTTGAATTATTTTCGAAATTGTTTTCCAGTATGAAAGCCTGTTTTCTTTTCATGAGCTGTTCAGCCAGATAATACATGGTATTCATGGCGGCAATCCCCAGCTTCACCTTTTCTTCTCTTGAACAAAAGCCAATCGTATCATACAGCAGTTCTTTCAGACTGTCCTTTGAAATAACCGGAAGTTCTAAACACTCCGCTAAAAATTCCGCCATGGTGCTTTTTCCCGCAGCGGGAATCCCTGTGACCAGTATACAATACATATGCAGTCTCTCCTGTTCTATGGAATAGTTTTATCGGATTTTACTGCCTGGCAGATTCTCCGATGATTCGGTTTTGCGAGACATTCATCTCCTTCTGTTTCATTTTTGAATCCCACATCCAACTTAACACGTTAATTTTTAAATCTGATTATAAATAATATTCGCAGACAAGTCATCATAATCGCAGTATATAATCGTTTTCCGCAAAATGTGGTTTTAACTTGTCCTATAAATCACTAGTTTTGAAGATAAAATCCGTCATCTATAAACGATGATGATTAATAAGCTGAAAAAGCAATTATTCTTTGCATATTCGTGTATGATAATCTCAATCAATCTTATAGAGGAGAGGATCGTTATGGAAAGAGGAACAGATTTGTAATTCAATATATACTAATTATTTTTTCAGTCTGACTGATAATATTAGTCACCTCTTCGTCTGAGGATAATTGATTTAAATTACGCAGTTCTTTAACCATTTTTTTCTTTTCACGAATTGTAAGTAACTCATAATCCCAAAAATATAACAGGATGATTTCCACTATTTTTTGATTATTCATTACCATCGTTTTTCTTTCATTATTCCATATAGGGCATTGCATATCCAACAATTTTTGAGGCAGGTTTAAAAATATTTTTAAAAAGTCCCGTTGTCTCTTTTGCTTTATTCTCATTGCTGCTTTAGTAAATGGAAGGATACCTGCTGGTCTAAACAATAAATTTCCTCCCCTTTTATTGCGCATAGATATAGTACTTGCTGGATTCGTTCTTATATAATCTCTGACATCATCAATATTTTTAACTATCGAATCCCAATATTCATTACAAAGTTTTTCAAAATTTTTTATATCTTCTTCCGGTGGCCTTCTTCTAATATACTCACTAATTTTACTACTTTTTAAATATAGAGACAGCAAATAACGATTACACTCATAAAAGGTAATTATAGTTGTAAAAGCAGAATTATTCGTCTCTGGAATAGCTTTGGTTTTTGAATCTAAAATACGTTCATTAGCAAATAGTACATGATTATCTATTAATTCCCGAGAGCAAATTGCTATTATATCATCTTCATCTAATGCAATAATGTCCCTCATAGATACCGGTTTCGTATATCTATTTAATGTACTAAATAACCTTCTTGACCTTTGCATCCCTTCTTCATCTTTCTTATGTCCAATAAATATTACTGGTATTTTTTCTTCGTTAAACAGTTCTGATTCAGCAACCACCTGTTTTATTCCTTCTACTCTATGCTGTCCATCAACAGGAAATATTTTCTCAGAACCTGACAACTCGAGTACCCCTATCCCCATATATTCATCATCTTCTTCACTTTCGATACGTATCTCATGCCACTTAGGCTCCCCATCATATACAGCTAATATTAGTGAATTAAAAAACCTTTCTTCTTGCGTAACAATATAGTGCGCAATGTCTTTATAATTGTCTGATATACTCCTTTGCAACATTTCTCTCAAAAGAGCAGATTTATGCAATTCATCATCTATACGTTTTACATAGTCATTCACTTGCTTAAAGGATAATATAGATATATAATAAACCCATGTACCTATCTTAGCACGGATCGCTGGAATTTTCATAAACTTCAAACTTCTCCTCTCAAAAAGCTGCACGCATTGCCTTATTCAAAACACCCGGGTACTCAGAATTGCATGGAGGTATAATGACACGAATCAATTCTTTTTCGAGATCCATAATTATTCTGTTGTCTTCCAACGGCAGATATTTTATATATAAATGCTTACCCCATGTTTCTCTCATATTCTCAATATCGCTTCTTTTGTCTGTTACATATTCTCTAAGTCGTTTGCGTAGATTTTGATTTGCAGTATGCTTAACCCTTCCTACATACAATATATATTTATGTACACTTGGTACGATATCCGGTTTTAGTATGAATAAATATATTCCACCTTTATCGTTTGGCACTGTTGCTATTTCTTCATTAATTGCAGTCGCATCATTATTCAAAAATTTTATCTCACCCCGTTTTTTATTCACCACATTTGTATACTTCTTATCAAAAGACTCCCAGCAATTATCAGGGTTTAGAGTGAAATGTAAACTGTGATTTCTTATTGTTTTACACATATCAAAAACTTCACTCACAATGCGCCCTCCTTGTCTACATCTGTTAGTTCTAACGCTTCCTGCTCATTCTATTTTTTTCTGTTCTTCATTATAAATACATAGAAAATCCATTGCAATCTCATTTGCAATCTTCTTCATCTTCAAAAGATTGGTATGTGAACCTGGTACAACATTAGAAATTAATTTATACGGTACATCACAGTCCTTTCTACATTCTATAAGCCTACTTTGCACAAGGTACTCAACCGTTATTCTGTAAGATGTTTCTTCTGACAAAAAACGTTTTTCTCGTGGTAATGGATATGATAGTAGAACAAAATCATCAATATCGTCTAAATTATATCCTTTATTGTATAATCTAGAATACAATGTTCCAGAATCTCGCATAACATGCTGATTTGCTCTTCCTATCACACCATTAATATTATTCGTCTCTCCTACATATACCAATGCATTCTTTTTAGAAAACCATATATAAATATATGCCTCTAATCTTCCTTTGTATCCAATATATAGACTTTTTCTCATTTACCTATCTCCTAGATTCGGCGGCAAATTATTTTCTTCTTTTCTACATAGTTTTGCTAATTTTTCTGAGACAGCCAATCTGAATTCTTCAAGTATCTCTGTCACTTTTTCTAATGGAACCTCATGATACACTTTCCTTACCTGTAATTCCGCTTTAGATTCAATGTATAGAAGTAGTTCAAATAATACTTGCATATCCTTGTTTTCACTATTATTTTCATATATCAGTTTTGCATATCTATGTGTTTTTGAAATTCTAACACATTCCTTTTTTTCTGCATCAACATAGGGCTCCCATAATTGATTATCCATAATTGAAGAGACTTTGAAGATTTTATCTAGTTCGTCTACAGATGCACTGCCCTTCATTGTTTCTATAATTTCGGCAGGCGTAAGTTCTTCTTTTGTCTTTTTTTCGCTCCCTTCATCACTAATACGTGTAAGAGTTTCTTCAATTCCTTTTTCAATACTCTGTTCTACAATTTCATTTTCTCTTCTTTCCAACTCTTCATTATACTGCTCACTGTCATCTTTTAGATCAAGAGAATCAACGGAATCCCCTAATTCATTTGTGATATCATTTGAAATATCGTTTGAATCTTGTGATATCTGTGCTTTATACTTATCCCATGCATTATTCCATGCCATTTTACATTTTCTTTTATAATCCGCTATATAATCATCTAATGATTCTCTCGCATCCTCCGATAAATTAATATGTGACTTACTAACATCAATATTAAATGCGTCATCTGCACTATCATTAATATTTATTCGCCCTCTAAAAGCATAATAATCTTGATCCAGAGGAATAATATCCAGTCTATTAGCCCAATTAATCAGTCTTTTATTTCTGTATATATAAAATCCATAATTAGAAGCCGTTATATGGTAACGCTCTCTTATACTTTTATCTGAAACACCCTCATTTTTTCTTACTTTTGGATGTGGCAGCATTGTAATTTCTATTTTTCCATTTACTTTCATATCAGCATCAAGCATTATTTCCTGAGGGCGCAATAGCCATTGTACAGATTTTCCATCCCAAATATTTTCGTCAAGATTATTTTCCCCAGCCTCATCAATAAACAATGGATCAAATGCTTCTATTTCGTCATTCTCAACATATATATGAATATCCCTCTTTAAAAAATAAAAGTATATAACTCCTAATTTTTCTTTCAACTCATTTATTGTTGATTTTGTACTTGGATGATTATTTGTATGAATTTTTGTAATTCTAATAATTGTGCCCTTTTTCCCATCAACAAAATAGTTTTCTATTAATTTTTGATCCTCTTCTGACAAATCCCCCTCTACACTAAAGTATTCTTCTTCTATATCGTCTAAGTCAACATATTCCTTATGAATACTTGTTCCATCGCCTGAAATCACCTCTAGTCTTTTTCCTTGAGCAAAGGATGCAGACTTAAGCCCTAATCCAAATTTTGATAAAGTATCTGCAGCATATTCTATATCAGTTCCAAGATCAAGAGCTTTGCCTATTCCTTCTGCGCTCATCCCATCTCCATCATCAATAATCAGATATTCCTTGATATTATTTTTCTTATTATCATTATAGTTCTTCTGTTTCTTAATGATTTGGATATGCACATTTTTTGCATGAGCTGATACTGAATTATCTACAATATCACAAATTGCACTTGCTGGAGTATATCCTATTCTGCTAATTCCAAAGCAAACACGTGCGGCATTCATTTTTCTTGTGTTCTTCTTTTCCATAATCTCCTCCTTTGTTTTACAACTCTTTTCTAAATAATTGACATCCTGAAGTTGGTTTGTACAATTTGTGAGAGCCTTATCATATGTTAAAATCCCTCTTAAAGCAATTTCATTTGATAACCAATCAAAATCTTGTATCGAAAGTGAATTGTCATCTGCACAATCCACAATATCGTTAAAAGTAACATATCCCTGTTTATCAGCTTGTTCAATCAAATTCTTGAGTACTACTTGCTTATTGTCTCTTTCCATCCACAAATCCCCTAACTCGAATACATCAAAGAAGAATTAATTAGCATTTTTTAGCTATCGTCTTTTTCTCACTATTCTCCCACATAAAATCTATATAATCTTGAAGTTTTCGGCTTCTCGACGGATGACGAAGTTTTTCTATCGCTTTCTTCTCAATTTGCCTAACCCGCTCCCTTGTAAGATTAAAAATACTTCCAACTTCTTCAAGCGTCTTTTCTTCTCCATCAACCCAACCATAACGTAATTCTATTACTTTTCGCTCTCGCTCTGTTAGTGTTTCCAGTATTTCAACAAACTGCTTCTTCAACATTATGTCTGTAATTTGTTGATCTATATTTACACCAGATATTAATTCACGTGGGCAAATAAGCGAATCATTTTCATATTCTTCAAAAACATTGATATTTTCCAAAAATATTGAGTATTTTTCTTCATATGATTCAAATGGAATCGCAGCTAAAAGAATGTCCTCTGCCTGCTCATCAGTAAAAGAAAGCTTCCTAATTAGTATTTTTTTTGCTTTTTCGTATTCCTCAATCCCTTGATCTACTATAAAGCCATTTGACTTAAGAAAAGGATATGCTGAAAAGTATATTTCTTTCTTATGAACCGGGTAATACATCAAAGATCTTCGTGTAGGCTGTTTCCTTGAAAGACTTTGTAAAATCCACATCGATGCATATGAGCCAAAAGCTCCGTTTATATCGGGGTCATATTTATCAACCGCAGTCACTAAGCCTATGCAAGCCTCTCCAATAGCATCTTGTATTTCCATATCATATGCTTCTGTTCTATTAAGCGCAATTTTTAATGCAAGTCTTAAATGCATCTCTATCATTCGTTCCCGCGCATACTTATTTCCCTCTAAAACTTGATATTTTAGTTGTGTAAATTCTTTCCATTGTGGAGGTTTAATATTCTTTACTTCTGAGACAAATGGTTTTAATACTTCATCTAATTCTATGATGCGATTATATATCATTTCATAATCGATTTGTGCATAATCGTCTTCCTCTTGATTCAAATCCTCCCTGTTTGTAGGTGCCTTGTCATAAACGAGTATTCCTCTTGTCGTTATTGAACTCGATAACCAGTCAAAATCCTGAATGGGAAGAAAAAAGTCATCAGCGCAATCCATAATATTGTCAAAAGTAATATATCCTTGCTTATCAGCTTGTTCAAGCAGTTTTATATATGCCTCCTGCCTTTTATCTATTCCCATCCATAATTCTCCCAATTACTTTTTAACACAGAGATATAAAATGTCTTCACTTGATATCTCTGAATTAAATCGATCCTGAAACTCCTCCACGAATTCATAAAGATTGTTTATATAATCTTCCGGTTCCGAAGCTCCCTCAATTAATTTTTCGTAAAGAACATCTACCCCACCTCTGACATAACTTTCAAAGCGTTCCGTATCCCCTGGATCTTCACCTATATGACGAAATGCCTTGTCAATTCTTTTATCCTCATTTGGCTCATACTTTTTATCAAGAAGCATTATCAAGCAAAAATTGAATATAAGTTCCTCCTGCCACTTGATTATTGTCTCGCCCATAATACTTTCATCATAAACCTGATTAGTTTCTGGATTCTTTGTATTATCAGGTTCTGCTGTTCTACCATAAAGAAATCCTATAAGAGGCGCATTTGTGTATACATCTACATTCCTTCTAAAAAGTTGCGCTTTACTTCCACCGTCAAAAACACTTGTTAATTGATCAACACGCAATGCATGTCTGCCTTTAAATCGATATTGTTTGTCAAACATAGCACACCCCCTATACTAATTCAGTTTCAAATTCATTTTTCTTATCAAAATGATGTCTACTACCAATCCAATTTCCCATATAGTGCTCTGCTAATTCACCGTCCGTATCTTTAATAAATATAATAACTTGTTCAGCTATTCCTGGCAGAGCCTCACATATAGCCTTAATTCTTCTCTTGTCAAAAGCAGATAAAGGAGCATCCATAACAAGCGGATATGGTTCTGACGATAAAAGTTGCTCATCTTCATCCATTGAATTTCTATTATCACGTGCCATCTTTATAATGCCTGTAATAAATGCAAATATTACTGAAATGCTCTGCGCTGTTGAAGTCTCTACATCCCCCTCATAGTTTGTAGCATATACGGAAATATGATATCTATCATCTATTGTAAGATAGAGGCCACCATCATAAATTTGTTTGAAAATATCATTAATTGTAGTTTGCAGCCTTTCACGAACTCCTCTTTCACTTGTATTATATACTTCCTGCAATTCCCGATATATTCTCTCAGCATAGGCTTTATAAATCTCAATTTTTTTATTACTATCATCTAACAGTGCTAGATTTCGCCGCTCCGTGTCTGCTCTTTCCATCTCACCTTCTCTCTTCGCCTTTTCACCAATTTTTCGGTCTCTCTCCGTTTTGTCTTTACTCATTGTTTGGTCGCATATCCGTATCTCATTGTTAATTATTCGAACCTTTTCCCTAACATCACCACCGCTTAATTTTTTTTCAACATCTGCAAGATCATTCCTGAATTCTTCAAGCTCTTCATTTTGTCGGCTAACAATAGAAAGGTTATTTCCTACTTGACTATATACATCTTGATAACCATTTGCTCTTCTCCGTGATTCCTTCTTAAAGTCACTAATAGTCGTACTAATAGAATGAGGCGGTAGAAAATCTATTAATTCCTTAACTTTGTTATAAGCTATTTTCCCCTCGTCAAGAGGCGTTCCACAAATACATACTTTTTGTTTCAATAAGTACTCTATTGTCTTTACATGCATATAAGGAATATCCTTTCCCGCAAAATCTTTTTCAGAAAGAAACTCCAGCGCATTCTGTATCAATGAGATAGAAAGAAAGGAACTGAGATTTGCATTAAAATCTTTACAAATAGCCATATAAACTTTAGCTTTTAATTTCTCTATATCAGAAATTTTGCTTAACAGCTCTTCTTTCTTTTCCTGAAGTTCTTCCCCATCAGCATACTGTTTAATCTCTTCCGTCTTTTCTATCTTTCGCGCCTGCGCACGTTCAATCTCCATATCAAGTTCTTCAATTCTCGTTTCAATTGCTTGTATTTCATTTTTGCACCATTCAATAGTTTCCGTATATTTCTTAATCTTTTCGTTACTTTTAGAATTGTAATTAGCCTCGTAACTACCAATAACACTAGTTTTTAAACTTGGTTTAAGGTGCTGTATTGCACTGTACATGCCTCCTAATCCTAACAACCCTTTTACTGCCTCAGCGAAGTCCGTAGCCTTTTTTCCTGTTGAAATATCCTTGCTCATTTTCTCGATACGCTCGCCATCGAAAAAGAAATATTTGGATAATTCCTTCGGTAAAATGCCCTTTACTTCACTTTCACACTGAGATTTTTTTACATAGCTTGTGTTTCCAAGAGCATCCTTCTTAGCAATATTAAAAATCGTGTTGTCTGATCTAACCCTATTTGAATAACTCTTTTGATATACTTGTTCCCTAATTAATGTATAATCTACTTCCCCATGGCGCAACTTAAGTATAACCTCTACCTTTTCTTCTTGCCCAGGTCTCATATCCGTTGCGACCATTTTATTAAGCATGGATTTGTCAGAGAATTCTGTTTCTCCATACAAACACCAAAAAAATGCCTGTGCAAATGTTGTCTTACCGGTTCCATTTTCGCCAATGATTATGGTTACATTTTTGCCATCTTGTCCTTCAGCAAAATCTATAAATTCATCTCGAAACTGACGGAAGTTTTTCAATTTTATCGATTGAAGTAACATTGTGCCTCCTCCTCTATCTTTTTCTTTATCCAATTGACCATTTCTGAATCCGACTTTGCTCTCGATTTTAAATTCAAGTTTTCCTGCATGATAATCATCCGTTTTAGCCGCTCCACAGCTTTGTCATCAATCTTAATTTCCTCCATAATCACTGCACCACCTTTTCCGCAAATTCATCATCTATAATATGATACGTATCCTGAATGTCCCAAATCAGCTCATTTGCTACCATTGAGTTCATTGCTAACCGCCCAAATTCTTTTATCCTGGCCAATTCGTTTTTAACAAGTGACAGATCCCTTTGTGCCTGTTCTGTCGTAAGCCCCGAAACAGCGTCCAATTCCCTTGGAAGCGTTACGAAATCGTATATTTCTGCAAATGGCTTATTTTCTGCTTTTCTGAGAACTCTGCCACGTCTTTGTATATATTCTTTCGGGTTCGTTGTACTTGCCAAAATAAATGCTGTACGGATACCTGGAATATTTACGCCTTCATCCAAACATTTAATCGCAACGATTGCCTGTAAACGATCACTTTTTTGAAACTGTTGTTTTATCATCGCCCGAGTTTCCATATTTTCCTCAGAGGTAAATTTTGCAACCGCCATCTGAAATTCATTTCCCAAAATTCTTGTAACCGCCTCAATCTGACGGATATCCGTCTCATCGACTACCGAATAGTCCGCTTTTTCATCTACAACATTTGTAGCTCCACAGTATACAAGAATATTGTTATCTTTTATATAGGGAGCTATCTGTTCTCTAAGAGCACTCAACTTTTGAATTGCACCAGCAACTATTCTAGACCTCTCCATTGCCAGAATTTCGCCTCTTTTATTTAATTTATATTTCCCATCTTTTCCTTTTATCAAACACTTAGATATTTCGTAGGACTTCTGTTCATATTGCTGCAGTTCATCCTCCGTTAAATAGACAGGCACTGGATAATATTTATATGGGGTAAGCTTACCTTCCTCTATAGCCTTCTCCAGTGAATACTCTATACATTTCTTTCCGAAGAAATCATAAAGGAACGCCGTCCCTTCATCATCTCGATGCCTTTCCAATGTTGCTGAAAGAGCCAATCGATATGTAAATCGCTCGTCCAATAATTTTGCATAACTACGTGCCCCAAAATTATGCGCCTCATCTATCACTAGTAAAACCGATGACCGTATTTTGTTGATTTCTTCCTGTACGAAAGAATTTGTAAAGGTTGCATTAGTACAAATAAAGCAAAAGAAGCTTTTCTCTCGTCTAAGTTTTTGATCCCTTACTGCCTTAGCTAATTTTTTCTTCCAATCTTTCTGTGGCGAACTGCTATATCCGATGATTGGCTTGATATTAAATCTCACAATATCCTCTACCCATTGTTCAACTAAATGTTGATATGGACAAACAATAATTACCGATAACATATCCCTTATATCTTCTGAAAGCTTTGATATAGCTCCCAAACCTGTCAAAGTTTTTCCGGTTCCAGTAGCCATATCAAAAATTCCCCGGTAATTCTCGCCAACCCAAACCGAAATAGCCTCTTTCTGATAATCACGTAAGATTATATCGTCAGGAACTCTAGCCCCAATATCACCATCCTGCTTTTTTCCTTCTTGTAATTTTGCAAAATAAGAGGTCATACGCTTTGAAAATTGCTCTTTATCAATATCAAAGTTTACGGTCTTTCCTCGATATTTTTCTATTAAAGTATCTGTGATATAAGGGAATTCCATTACTTTTATATTCGGTTCCATGTCATGCCATATCGAGTAAAAAGCGTTCTCTTTTAGCCTTACTCGGTCGGCTTCACTTTTATCTCCCCAACTTCTGAATACATCCATTGCTTCATAATTTATTGACATTGCCGTAGCAGTTTCATTATTTGATCCTGAAAAAGCAATTTTATCCCCTACAGCGTCCTCAATAATCCCCATTTTCTCATGATACATCCCTATACCATTTTTATCTTCTGTGTAAGCGATTTGAATATCCATGATTCCATCTGCTATAAGAGATGCCAACAATTTTAGACGCTCCATAGAATAATAGTCTGTCGGTTCTTCCATGATTTGTTTCAGAAGAGCCGCCTCAATAATCTTATTTCTATCTTCATATCCCTTTTTGATTGCCTGGATATCATCATCTGACAAATACGGAGAAGCTACAATTTGTATCCTTCCACCTTCAGATGCCATTTCAGCAATTCCCTTAGATATTTCTACAAGAGATGATGATGAAAAAAATCCTACTGCTCTCTTATATAAGACTGCCTCCTGTAGTAACGGAATATAAAAATCCTGTACAATATTGTCAATCAAAGATCTATATTCGCTCTTTACTCTATGATCTTTTAACCCCAAATCCACACCCCCTCTCTATAGATTATCTTCCATATAATCTAATTCTTTCTTGAGTTCTTCAAAATCCCTATCATCTGTAAAATAATTCACACTAAATCTTACAGTCCCCGCCGGATACGTATTGATAAACTGATGTGCCAGCGGTGCGCAATGTAGGCCAGTCCGCACAGCGATTCCCAATTCATCAAGGATACTTCCCGCACTGTCGCTGCTAACACCTTCCATCAAACATGATACAATTCCCACATATTTTCTCTCAGCATAATTTCCAACAATTTTGATAAAATCATACTGCTCAAGCAAGTTTAGCAGGACTTTTCGTTTTTCTTGCTCCTTATTAAAAATCTTTATGACTGATGTCTCCTTGATCCACCCAAGGGCTGCATTCAGTCCCGCAACTCCTGCAATATTCAGTGTTCCCATTTCATATCTTTCCGGAATACTCTCTGGCATGTCCGGATTCGCAGAATCATAACCAGTTCCTCCAAATATAACAGATGGAAATTTTATGGACGGTTCCATAACAAATCCCGAAATTCCCGTCGGACCATATAATGTCTTATGCCCTGCAAATACAGCGAAATCGATTGTATTCAACCCCACATTACAATCTACTAATCCTGCCGTCTGGGCCATATCTACAAGCGTAACTGAACCATATTTTTTCGCCAGAGAAAATATTTTCTCAACCGGTGCAATCAGCCCAATCGTATTACTTGCATGACTTATGATTACAAAATCCGGTCTCACCGCATCAAACTGATATCTGATTTTTTTCAAATCATATTCAAGTTCATTTGTAACCGTTAACTGAGTCACACTGATTCTTCCCTCTTTTTCAAAGTGATGTAATATTCTAGTGACCGCATTGTGTTCAAATGGACTAATGTAAACATTTTTTACCCCGGTCTGAATGATTCCCTGTATAATAATATTAAGAGCAATCGTAGCCGTTGGTTCAAATACAACCAGTTTAGCCGGACAATGCAAAAGTTCCTGAATTTTTTTCCTGGTATCCGCAATCAGCTCACCCGCAGTCTTAGCCATTGCGTAATTTCCTCTTCCAACATTGCCGCCGCTATTCCGATAAAACTCATCCATAAAAGAATATACACATTCCGGCTTTGGATATGTTGTCGCGGCATTATCAAAATACGCCATCTTGCCGTCTCCTTTATTCACAGAGATTTTTTAATATCTCCATTAAAATCTGTCTCTTTTCTTGATTGGAAATTGCTCTTCCCATAGAGTCTAAAGCTGCAGTCACTTGATTATAAAGTAATTTACCTTTTCCAGTATCTTCTACCCTGTCAAATCGCTTTGTTACAACCACACCATTTTTATCCGTGAAAGCGATTTGATATGCACTTATGTTATGCGCTTCACCCTCTACTGCGTGGGTAGTATGATATGACTCTGCAGTCTCTTTATACTTTTTAACATTAGAAATAAAAAGGTCATGTATTTTTTCATCCCAATCTTCAAGCCGAAGATCTGTTGCTAATTTTGCCAGCCTTGATATCGTCAGATTATCGTCATTTGTAATGCTTTGGAATAATCCCAGACATCTCTCCGTCCCATCCGTAAATAGCTGTTCAAAAACAGTCTGATCAAGTGATTCACACCAGTCTTTAATGACCGATGCAAGTGACATCTTATTCACATTCGCCTGATCCTTTACAAATATCATTTTTACATCTCTACGGAGTACCTTCTTGACATCAGATAAATAGTTATCGTATATTTCCTTTGCCAACTTAATATTATCTGCCAACGACTCTTGAAAGTCTACTAAACCAAATGCTTTCGGAAGTTTTTCAAAGAGCAGTTCATTTCCACTTATATTCTGTTTTAACAGCTTCAACATTTCCAAATGATCTTTGCGGATTTTACTTCCATCGGGGTTATTCTTACTTTCCTTCGCATATTTCGGCAATGCCATGTACCAACGCCGCATAGCTGCAACTACATAATCATAGGAATTATACCCTCTTTCCGCATCAACGATATATTCCGTAAAATAATCAGACAGGCTTTGAACAAAAGCTTCTTTTTCCGGATTCCAGTCCAGATATGATAAAGTAAACATTTCCGGTTTTACATTAATCTGTGTAATAATATCAACTGAAACCGGCACCTGCCCATATTGATCACAAATAATAACTTCTCTCTTATATTCATGTATCACAGCAGAAAGATAAATTGGAATCAAACCTTTTCTCAATCCAATATGGTATTCTGGCGATATCAGTCTTCTATATAATTCTTGAAAAGAAATTCCTCCGTTTTGTCTTGCTTCGATAATAAAATCTTCAATAACTCCCAAAACCTCTGCCATATGTTCAACTGTATCTGGATGTAAATTAATTCTTGGAAGTCCGTTGTTTTCTTCCCATACACCAGTACGAATCAAAGTACTTCTCATTATAGATACTTCCTGACCAGAACCGGAAAAACCGAGATTCGGCTCCAACTCATTTCGCAGTAACGCAGTAATAATCTTATTTCGGCTATTATTTGCTGTCGGAGTTATTTCATTTTTATTCATAGCCTCATTGTTTATAACAGGCGTACATGAATAAACCTGATCACATATATCAGACATAAGTCCGGTCAAAGCCGCTTTCCTGCCTATATTTTTTTCTTCACCGGCATATAAATATTTAGACCTATACTCTTCCGGATGTGTGTACCCCCGCATGAAAGATCCTATCACTTCTCTAAGATCCTCATAAATCACTTCATACTCATCAAACAGAACCTTATCCTCATTGGCATTATCTCGCAATATAGTCACAGCATTAAATTCTTTTACCACATCTTCTATTTCGCAAAAATGAATCGGCAGAATAAATATACTTCTCTCGCAACCGGCACTAGTCAAAAGCAATGTCTCTTTCAATTTGACTATCGATTCTTCGCTATGAGGAATAATTCCATAAACCACTCCATCAGCCTCTATATTTTCACTTTTTATATTCCAGTCTATATCCTCCGTAATTTCATCTTCGTCGATAAATTCAAAAGTAAAGAAACGAACCATATCGTGTATGTTATTATATCTAGACGGATAAATATAATTATCAAAATTTGAATTATTCAGCGTTTCTTTTATCGTAATACGCTTACTTTGAACTTCAATCATATCGTTGATCTTCTGACGGATATCAACTCCTGATGTCTGTTTTAGCCGTAAGAAATTGTTACTTCTCTTTAAGTAAATTACATATTCTTTTTCTATCAGGTTCTCAATCGCCTGATTGATTTCTTCTAGTGTATAGCTGATTGAAAAAATGCCAACTAATTCATCTGCTGAAGGCTGTAATTTTTCAAACTGCTCAAGAATGTACACAAGAGAAAGTGTTTTTATAATTTTACTTTCAAGTGAATCTTCTTTTAGCTTCTCTAGAATCATTTCTGTTAAGATATAGTTTTCATGAATACTGCCACTATAGACTTCCTTTTTAAACAACGGCTCAAAATAATCATAAATCATATCTGGTGTTATCACCTCAAAGTGATCATCTTGATATCCATCCAGAAAAGCCGGAAGTGTTGACACCCCCGGTGCGGAAATAAATGTAAAAAGAGTTCTTTCATTTTGGGCTACACGCTCAGATAATCTAGGTAAAACAAATGTCGAGGCAGGATGCAAGGGATAACATCCATATATCGTATTTTCAGCCTCTCCTTCTTCCACATCACTGAATATATTATGTTTTTCATATCTCTGGACAAGGCTAGCAAAGCTTGCATGATAATTTACACAAAAAGTGCTCCACAATTCCACTCTCTTCTGAATCGCAGATTCTATAATCTCATATGTCTGTGTAAAATTATTATTCAGATGAATATGTCTAAATCTTTCAGAGACCCCTCTCCATCCGTCCACCTTCTGTTTTGGCAGCTTATCGATATAATTTGCAATCTCCTTATGTGAAATCAACATAAGATGCATCTGCATTTGACCGCTACGGTTACATTTTTCTGCAAAATCCTGAAGCATCTTTGTATCACTTACAGACGCCTCTGTTATATTAGCTTCCAAATACTTGCTAAACTCATCATAAATCACATAGATTCCAGTATATCCTTTAGACCTCAGCCCATTTACAGCCTCTTCATAAAGATCCACCACATCAAATCCAATAAATGGATTAAATAAACTGCCTGCCGTCAAAGCCGGGTATATTTTTTCGAACTTTTCATATGCCTCTGTACTATAGTTTTGTAATTCCTCTACAAATTTCTTTACCGGCATATCAATCGCTTGCTTAAGTTTTGTATAGGTATCCGGGAACTCGTTTTTCCACCTGTCGATTGCCTGTACCGCTGCCTTATAATTGGTTTCAGGCATAATATTTAATAATCCATTCATAGAAAGAGTCCTATGAAGTGCTAGTAGAAATGCCTGTGGCAAACTAGTGTTGCTACCTGTAATAATAACGGGCAGAATTTTGTTATCAGACTCATAGTAATTTTGGACACACTGATAAAGCCTAGGATTTTCTTTAATCTTTGGTATAGTCTTTTTAAACAAATTCAAATCTCGCTTCATAAGCATCGCAAGAATCGTAAGTACAATATGGGATTTCCCTTTTCCATATGCGCCTATCAAAACTCTTGCCCGATCCGTAGATGTATAGTTCGTACTTAGAAGAATGTCCTCTAAAAGAGTCAATGCGGACTTCGTTGGTATAAAATTTTTCAATTTGTCATCCATATTCAGGTCATATCCAATATTCACTGAATACTGAAAGCCAGAGGCAACTGATATCATTTTACTCATTCGTATTCACCTATAGTCCTTCGTCGATTGTTTCATAATATCTTCTGACGCAGTCATCAAATGTGAGTTGTTCATTTATGTGAATCACATCCAAACCGGCTGTCCTTATAATTTTAATCTTTCCAATTCGTTCTATTTCATGAAGAATATCCAGCATTGTAATTGCATCCAGATTAAACACTTTTCCAATATTACATGGCGTTGTAAGAAGTTCATTTAATCCAATCTCATCTCTTCCATCTGCCTGATCCACTATCACAGCCAGAACTGCCCAAGGATTAAATGACCTTGCAGATGGGATTGATTTTTTATACGTTTTTTTCTTTTTATTAGCTATATCAATCAGTCCCAACTCGCCAAAAGGACAATCAATATTATTTTCCGGAGATACCTTACCAGGGTTTGTTTTGTATCTTGGCAAATATGTGTTAATGATACAGGAAAAGTCGTCGTTAAGTGATCTGATAGCAGGCATCCCCTCTTCTTCAGACATCTGAATATAATTCTGCAGATCTTGAACAAATTCTTCCTTTGTAAATTCTGACATATTAAATTCATTAAAGAAAAAATAACATGCTGAAGCTTCACATTCTTGCTTTGCCAATTGATACTGGAGTAAATATAATGTTCCCAATTCCTCTATATATCTGTCGTTTCGATATATCTGTTGGCCTAATCTTGTAAGCGATTGAATACGCCTTCCTCTTGGCGGCTCACTGGTCAGTCCCACTGCCTGCAACCAATAGCGTAACGCCTTTACCATATTGGCTCCGATACCAAGTATATCCATCGGATTTTCATCTCTATCAATAAAAAGGTCTGGCTTTTCAACAATACGTTCCATCCCCTTACTAAGCCATCCCTTCCTTATAAAAAACGTTTCATGAGCACGAAATTTCATTGCCATTTTGCAAAGCCTCCCTCATTGCTACTTCGTTCTTAGATATTTGTCCATCGTACAGCCACCATCTAAATACTTTGCTGTCATACACATTTTACAGTGAACACATTTATACGGATCTATGCGATAACCATCCTCTGAGATTGAGATAGCTCCGGTTCTACAAATGGATTCACATTTCAAACATTTTCTGCAAGCATTAAATTTTCGAACCTGGTATCCAACCATTCTTTGAAGCTCATCATGATCCTTCACATTCATTGTGCGGACTTTAACAGCATACTCATATCCATCCTGACTGAATGGTTGAATAGAAAGAATCGGAACATTTGTCTTTATATCAAGCACAATCACTTCATGCAGTAACTTTTTACCAAGTTCAGGCGCTACACGTCCAAACGGCGTGAACATTCCTATTAATTCATTATCGAACTTTCTCACCAGCAGTTCTTCTTCAGCTGTAATGTCGTGTTTCAGCTTTTGAATAATTAGAAT
>OFGX01000919.1_pt1 | contig 19768 bp, 24 predicted proteins | sample 1521831 | NCBI WGS metagenome assembly OFGX01 (sample SAMEA3504080, study PRJEB24116) | mouse gut metagenome | biome: mouse gut; feature: mouse-associated habitat; material: faeces | place: Denmark | collected 2011 | reverse complement strand
GGTTGCGCTCCTCCAGAGCGTGTTCAGCCTTGCGGCTGGCGGTAATCACGGCACCGATCTCATCGGAGACATCGGCTTCCGTAACTTCTCCGGTAGCAAATTTGTACTTGATTAACATAAAAACCTCCATTCTGGCGGGAATGGAGGTACTCATGAACAGCGAGGGGGCAGTACGAAATTAACCGCAGTTTAGATGGAGATAGCTCCATTCCAAAGTGCAGCTCTCTTGCTCATCGGATCGCTGTGTCTATATTCAGTTGCCTGTCAGGTAACGTGAGCCGCCGCTATTTAGCGGTGCGTTATAAGACGAGGGATAAAATGTGGTATCGAAAATCACAGAAAGAAAAAAACTCCTGTGATTTTTCACAAGAGTCATTCAATCGTTCGGTAGGTTGGCTGCCATAGTTCGTAGGGTTTTTAAGGTTAGGTCGCTCGAAGAATTTTCATTTGACGGCCGCATTGAATTTGCAGTGCTTTATTGCAATCTCATGATTTTCTGTGTTATAATATGGGTTAATGGGGTTTGTTTGGAATTAAAGAGAAAACAAACCTCACTTCGGGGTGCAAATAAGACTCAATTGGAGGGAAATCTGTGGCAATAAATAACTGTCCACGTCTGTGCGGAGGTACTTTCTTCACTTTGGTGCTACAATCCCTCCAGCAGCGTATGAGAGCCAGAGAGCATTACCATGCTGGAAAGAAGTAGGACTGAGCCAATGGAAAGGAATACTCAGATTGCGTCAGTTGGCCAGCAGTTACCCCAAAGAATGCAGCAGGCCCAGCCTGTCAATTTGACACAAACAGGAAATGATAATACACAGATAGCTTATGTCAAGAAATATGTGCAGTCAGTAGTTATTCTACCAGGTATGCCATTGCTTCAATTTCTTTGTGCTGGGAACAGAGCAGTACGAGGAACCCTGTTTTATTGTGCCGAAGAACCGAGCTCTGACAGAAAGCATATCACAGGAAATGAAAGACCTGTGCGCGTCACTTTCGCCAGAGGAGATAGCAATAATAAAAACTTTCCCAGCGATCTTCTGTAGCGAAAACCACCACTATGCCAAGACTGACCCCGACCACATGTCCTATTACGGGTATATAACAGATATAAAAAATCAAAATAACGGAGTTAAGGTGTACTTCACCAAGCTCAATCAGTTACCACAGCAAGTTTTGATTGATCTTTCGGAAGAGCTATGTATAGGTGGTGCGAGGTCATATACAGAGTTAAGTCATACACATTGGACCATTAAGAGAATCAATCTCATAGAAGTTTTGGAGAGAGCCGGATACAGAGTATTCTAACTCTAAGCTCATAAAACAGAGGTAATACAATGAGTCGTGAATATGAAGAAATGCAAGTTGAAAAATGGGTTAATTTAGAAGATTTCGCCGAGCACCTGAGCATCAGTCAAGATACAGTTCGCACTTGGATAAAAGAAGGAAAGCTCCCTGTTTACAGAGCTGGCAAACGATACAAATTTAAAACTTCTGAAGTTGACGAATGGGTCCGCAAGGGCAAAATTCAGGAGTGAGCTTCAATAAAAGGATGGTGGCAAATATGAACGAAAAAATTCCTTCAGCAATAATAGATATAACGCTCAATAGAGCGACTTTTACAAACATGCCGATCAATGGGCTCACATTTGTCAACTTCTCCTACGGCAGCAACGGAGCGGGAAAATCCTCTGTCGCTCACGCCATTGAAGAGAATGACGGTATTGTCTGGTCGGATGGCCGGTCCGCAGAGGATTTTGATGTACTCGTTTACAGTTAGGACTACATCAATCGGAACTTTGTCAATTACGGCGAGTTGCGTGGTGTGTTTATTTTCGGAGAAAAGGACATCGAAGCGAACTTGCTGGCCTATATCAACAATCCCAACGGCATCAGCGACGGTCTAAACTATGTCGAGGACTGCGATGGCGTAGACGCCTACAGGCGCGTATTTAAGATGATTTTCGAGGCTCTAGGTCAGAGTCAGCACTACAAAATGATGACCGGAAAGAAGATAAAATCCTGATTATGAGACACTTGAAATTTTAGAGTAGAGGCAGCTTGGCGCTGCTACAAATAAGTGGGGTAATTCAAATGGCAGAGAAAACCGTAATTGACGCGATGTGGGACGATTCCCCCATTGATGTTTCTACCGAGGAAACTTCATCTGGTCCATCGCAAATAAGCTACGTGGGCCTTATCGGAGCGACAAATATAAGGATGTCATCTAATGTGTTAGAAATTTTGATATCCGAGGAGCGTGGTCTGAATTTTGGTGAAGAAATCGACAAGATGGATAAGAATAACCGTCTGCTTTCTGTCATCAAAGCGTTCTCTGAGCTGGACCTCGATCCACGCACCATCGACAATGTGAAGATGGGATATATCTTCGAGGAATTGATCCGGAAATTCTCTGAAAATGCCGAGGCTGGTGATCACTACACCGGGCGCGATATCATCAAGCTCATGGTCAATATTCTGCTGGCCGAGGGCTGCGATGACATTTTCGATGACGGAAAGGTTATCACCATATTGGATCAAGCGTGCGGCACAGGTGGTATGCTTTCCACCGGCTATAACTTTCATCAAGCGGTATAATTCGTCTGCGGATGTCCGCCTGTTCGGTCAGGAGATCAATCCGGAGTCTTATGCGATGTGTCTCGCGGAAATGCTCATCAAAGGACAGAACGCGGATAATATCTGCTATCAGGACACCATGAAAGCAGACCGTTTTAAGGGCACCAAGATGCGTTTTATGTTGGAGAATCCTCCGTTTGGCACTGTGTGGGGTGGCAAAGATTCTGCCGATGGTGTCGAGGATGCCGTCAGTGCAGAGTTCCAGAAAGGCTTTGACGGTCGTTGAGGAGCAGGGCTTCCGGGCTCCGGCGATATGCAGATGCTATTTCTGCAATCGGCAGTCGATAAAATGGATGACAACTTCGGCCGTGCCGCTATCATTGAAAACGGGAGTCCGCTGTTCTCCGGGGGTACGGTGTCCGGTGAGAGCCAGATCCGCCGGTAGCTTCTGGAGAGCGACCTGATCGAGGCTATCATCGCGCTGCCGACGGATCTGTTCTACAACACCAGTATCGCCACGTATATCTGGGTACTTTCCAAAAACAAGCGTCCGGAGCGCAAGGGCAAAATTCAATTGATCGACGCATCCACTTTCTTCCACAAGCTACGCAAAGCGTTGGGAGACAAGAAAATTGAGATTTCTACAAAAGACCGCAGTGCTGTCACGAAGCTGTATGCGGACTTTGTGGAGAATGAATATTGCAAAATTTATCCGAGTGAGGAGTTCATGTACCGGGAGTATACAGTCATGCAGCCACTCCAGTGCAGCTACGCCATTACAGAGGAACGGATTCAGGCTATGGTAAGCAAAGGTGCGCTCGATAGTCTCTATAACCAAGTGAAATTTTCCGATTTGGAGTTGATGGAAGAACGTGACGGCAAGGTACGAAAACAACTGGATAAGTATTTTGTTGGCAAACCGGTCTATGATTCGATTCTCGCTGATTTAAACCTCGCCATCAGTGATAATGTGTGGATGTCACCGGATTCCTTCATGCCTCATCTGATTGAAGTGCTGAGCAGAGCCACAACAGACAAAAAACTGCTGGAAAAGATTGCTGACGGTTTATCCGTCATGGACAAGAAGGCCGAGATTCAGAAGGACGGGAAGGGCAACGTGATCTACGACAAGGAGCCGAAGGACACGGAGCTGGTCAAGTACGAGGAAGACATCGACACGCACATGGCCCGCGAGGTTCTGCCCCACGTACCGGACGCAAAGGCGTTTTTCGAGGAGAACCTCGGGGCCAAGAAGCCCGTCATCAAGACCGGCGTGGAGATTCCGTTCACCCGGTATTTCTACAAATACCAGCAGCCTGCCCCCAGCGAGGAGCTGGAGGCGAAGTTCATGGAACTGGAGCTTTCCGTGTCGGAGCGGGTGGCGAGGCTGTTTGGGTGAGGGGGTGGTATTGTGCGAAATTTGGATGCTGGGGCTAAAATGCCAACCTCATTTGACGGGTATCAGTACGTGGCGGCAGACGATTTTCTGATGTGTCTTTTGATATTGATGTCACCCCACGTTGCGTTGGACTTGTTAAGCAGAGCGGAGTAACTAGTCCCGCATATAGTCGGTTTGTTCTTAAACCGATTGCTGATGCAGCTTATTATTGTTATTATTACACTATGCTTGATAACGATAAGACATTGCTCCATCTAGCTAAAAATCTTCGTCATTCTTTGACTGAGGATCAGCTTGGTGCTATTTCTATGGCCGTACCCCCTTTGGCGGAGCAAAAGCGTATTGTAGCATTTCTTGATACCAAGTGTGCCGAGATTGATGCCCTCGCCGCCGACATCCAGTCCCAGATCGACACGTTGGAGCAGTACAAGCGCAGCGTCATTACCGAGGCGGTGACGAAAGGGCTGAACCCGGATGTCAAAATGAAGGATAGTGAAATTGCATGGGCTAACTCTGTTCCTGCTCATTGGGTGTCCAGTAAAATTAAGTACGAAGTCTTTCCTTTGCAACGTTTGGTTCGCCCGTCGGATTTGGTAATAACATGTTTTCGAGATGGAGAAGTCACTCTAAGACAGAATCGCCGCGAAGATGGATTCACAATCTCTATTTCTGAAAACGGTGATCAAGGTGTTGAAGTTGGTGATCTCGTTATTCATGGAATGGATGTGTTTGCTGGTGCTATTGGCTGCTCCGATTCCAGAGGAAAAATAGCGCCAGTTGTCCATGTGTGTAAAACGACTGGGAATAACAGGTTTATTATGTATATCTTGAGGAGTATGGCTGCGAATGATGTCCTTATGAATTTTGCCGAGGGTATTCGTGTGCGTTCTAGCGATTTTCGCAATTTCAATAAGCTCGGTAAATTTCCGATTGAGATGCCTCCAGTAAATGAGCAGAATAAAATTGTCGATTTCTTAGATCAAAAATGCGAAAAGATTATAGTGAATTATTGTTCAGAAGAAAAGGTAACTTGAAGTGTTAGCTGACTGCAAAAAATCCCTCATTTTTGAGTACGTCACCGGCAAGAGGGAGGTGCCAGTCGCATGAACAATATTCTGTCAGAAAAAGAATACCAACATTTTATCAGGGACAGGCTCTTGCAGGATAATGGATATACTATCCGCAAAGCCGGGACTTATGACCGACGGATCGCCATGGATCGGGAGCTGCTGGCAAAGTACGAGAAGAACATTTTCTCTGTGATGGAGGAGGTTTGGGCCAGCAACGATGAGCGTGTTGATCTGGTCATCTTCCTGAACGGTCTTGCCATCATGTCTTTCGAGTTGAAGTGCAATACTGTCGGTCAATCCTATCAGGACGCCATCTATCAGTATCGCGTGGACCGCGATCCTAAAACCAGACTGTTTTGGTTTAAAGCTGGATGCCTCGTGAACTTTGCGATGGATCTGGAGCAGGTCTATATGACCACCAAGCTGGCCGGAAACGCCACTTTCTTCCTGCCGTTCAACATGGGAAACGGAGAAGGCGTGAATGCCGGCGCAGGGAATCCGACCTATCAGGGCAAATACAGCGTGTCCTATATGTGGGAGGACATTCTGACAAAGGATACCGTCCTTGACCTCATCAGCAAGTTTATCTTCATTGAGACAAAGGAAAGCAAAGATGAGCTGACCGGCAAGACCAAAAAGGCGGAGAACATTATTTTCCTGCGCTACCATCAGCTCGACGTGATCCGCAGGCTCCTTACCGATGTTCGGGAATGGCACCACGCAGAATTACCTGATCCAGCACAGCGCTGGCTCCGGAAAAACAAACTCCATCGCGTGGTTGGCACATCGCCTGACTTCACTGCATGACGCCGACAATAAGATCATCTTCGATAATGTCATCATAGTTACCGACCGTGTTGTCGTGGATCGCCAGCTGCAGAAGGCCATTATGGGCATGGAGCACAAGGCTGGTCTGATTCGTGTAACGGATGACAAGTGCAATTCTGCCGACCTTGCGATTGCGCTAAACGGTAACACAAAAATCATAGCGACCACCATTCAGAAGTTCCCGTATATCGTGGACAGCGTTGCTGGCCTGAAGAAAAAGCGGTTTGCCGTTATCATCGACGAAGCCCATTCCTCCACTGCTGGTAAGGATATGGCGGCTGTCACTATGTCGCTCGGCACTGGTGATCAGGAAGTGGGTGATGTCGAGGATATGATCACGGATGAGATCCGCCGAAACGGGAAGCAGGCCAATGTGTCAATGTTCGCTTTCACCGCTACGCCGAAACCGACCACGATCCAGCTCTTCGGTTGCCCAAACACCAAAGGCCAGCGAGAGGCATTCCGTATTTACTCGATGAAGCAGGCTATTGAGGAAGATTAATTCTTGATGTGCTCCAAAACTACACGACATACAATACGTTCTACCAAATCAATAAAGAGATCGAGGAAGATCCGCGCTGCAAGACCACAGATGCCAAGAGGCAGATCGCCCGCTTTGTGGAGCCGCACGAAACGAATATTGCTCAGCGCGTAGAGGTCATCGCGGAGCACTTCCGTACGACGGTAATGCCTGAGCTCGGCGGCATGGCAAAGGCGATGGTCATCACTGCCTCCAGGCAAGGAGCCGTAAAGTATCGTCAGGCATTTGAGGATTACACCAAGAAAAAAGGCTACACGGACATCAAGGCGCTGGTCGCTTCCTCCGGCAAGGTGAAGCTGCCTGATGATGAGACAGATTACACAGAAGCCTCGATGAACGGTTTCCCGCCTGAATCGCATTTGCCCGCCATTTGAAAAAAAGACCTTCGTGCTTGATTTCGTGAATAGCTACGAAGACATCAAATCTGCCTTTGCGCCGTATTACACGACCACGCTACTGTCCAATTCGGTGACACCTACAGCCATCCACGATTTGGAGGCACAGATTGACGCTTATACCGTCCTTAATCCGGATGATATTGAAAAGGTGAATGACCTGCTCTATAAGCCGAATATCCCCTCCAAGGATAAGCAGAAGCTGACCTTCTACTTCAAGCGGTCAAAGAACATGATCGAGACGTATGATCTGCTCAAGCAGCATGAAATCGTAGCGATGATGCGCCACTTTGTCAGATTTTATGAGTTTCTGCTGCAGGTATCCTGCTTTGAAGATACAGTCCTACATAAGAAATACAACTTCATTACATACCTGCTTGCGTACATCAACATCAAGCATCCGGGTGGTGGCTATAACCTTAACGGTAAGATCAAGGCCACAAACTTCGTGCAGAAGAAGGCCGAGGAGCACACCAAATCCGATCTGGTTGCCCAGCCTGTGATGAAGCTGCCGACCACCGAGAGCTTCGGCTTGACAGAGGCCAATGAGGGACGACTGTCCCAAATCATTGCTGAGATCAACAGCAGGACAGGAAAAGCCTATGACAACGATGTCGCGGTCAAGGCCATGCTGCAGATCAGGGACATCCTGATGAAATCGGATAAGTTAAAGACCAGCGCAAAGAACAATACAGTGAAAGACTTTGAATTTTCCTATTTCGACGATATAGACGATGCACTGATCGAGGGACTGGAACAGAATCATGACTTCTTCTCCTTGCTTCTGAGCAATGATGAGATCAAGAGGCAGGTGCTTGGCATCTTTACAGAAGAGATTTATAAGAGCTTGCGAAATACATAGGAGGAAATAACTCATGTTTGACAAATTTCGTTTGAAGGATGTACTGGTAAAGTACAAGCAGGATTTTGTATCCACGCAGTGGGGTAATGAAAAATATAAATGGGAAGCAGTGAAGTGCTTTCAGGATAATTGGGATGTGAACGCAGTTGATTTTGCCGACATGCTCACACGATCTCTTGCCAAAACATATAACCTGCTGGCTTCCATGAATCATTTTCCGGCACGAATGATTACGAGATTTGCCAAGACAGAACCGGAAGAAGTACGCTCCATGTTCATTGCGCTCTTTGATGAGAATAAGGATGTGTATGAGCGGATTGATGCTTTCAAGATGCAGTCCTCCATCCTACTTGGAAAATACGGAAACGGTGCCGGTCAACATTATCAGTACGAAAATGCCATCAGCACCTACTTGTGGCTTCGCTACCCGGACAAGTATTACATCTACAAGTTCGGTGAGATCAAAGGCGTGGCAGATAAGCTGGAAAGCGACTACCGTTTCAAAAAAGGTGCTTATGCAGATAACATCCGGAATTTTTATAAGCTCTACGATGAGATTTGCGAGGAATTGAAACAGGACACAGAACTCGTCAATCTGCTAAGAAGCCAGCTTACAGACACCTGCTATCCTGATCCGGAGCTGAAGACGCTGACATTTGATGTGGGCTTTTACATTAGCCGCTACTATTCTGTGGTGACCGAAGCGGAGTGGTTTCCGACCGATTATGATCCAGGCCTCTCAGTAGATGATTGGGTTGGTCTGCTCGGTGACGACGATGTATTCACTACCGGCAGTCTGGAAATTATGAAGCGTATGAAGGATTACGCTGGTCAAGCTACCTGCACACAGCTCTCCGTTAAATACGGTGAAACAAAGAATTTCTACAATAGCGGGTCCGTAGCGCTTGCCCGCCGCGTTGCGGAAAAGACTGGCTGCCCAGTTATGGAGCGAGAAAACGAAAATTCAAGATGGTGGCCCATTCTTTACTTGGGCAGAAATGCCAACAAGGGTGAGGAGGGAAGCTATGTATGGAAGCTACGCGATGAGCTCTCGGTTGCTTTGGATCAGGTTGATCTAAGCGGTGTGGAGCTTTATGTCGCTGCGGCACCGGGCGAAGAAGATCATGGTTTTTGGTGGCTGAATGCGAATCCGAAGATTTGGAGCTTTTCCGACATAGCGGTTGGTGAAGTGCAGTCATACACCTTGTTCAATGATAGTGGGAACAAGCGTAGAATCTTCCAGAACTTCCTCGATGCCAAAGCCGGAGATATGATTATCGGCTACGAATCTTATCCTGTGAAGCAGATTGTGGCAATGGGCAAGATCAGCGCGGAGCAGGATGGCGAGAAGATATATTTTGAGAAGGTTGAAGGGCTGACCTCTCCGATTGACTATGCGACATTGAAGGGATGCCCGGAACTGGAACGCATGGAGTATTTCCAGAATCCGCAGGGCAGCTTGTTCAAGTTGACCAGAGGTGAGTTTGAGTTTATCATCGACCTCATCCGTGAGGAAAATCCGCTGCAGCCAGAATCGACCATTGACACCTACACGAAAGACGATTTTCTGGAAGAGGTCTATATGACCGAAGCGCGGTATGAGAATCTGGTTGCAGTGCTCCGTAACAAAAAGAACATCATTCTGCAAGGTGCACCGGGTGTCGGAAAGACATTTGCAGCAAAACGGCTCGCTTATTCCATGATGGGCGAGAAAGACAAGAGCCGTATCGAGTTTGTGCAGTTCCATCAGAACTACTCCTACGAAGATTTCATGATGGGCTATAAGCCAATTGAAGATGGCTTTGAGCTGAAGTACGGCATTTTCTATCGCTTCTGCCAGAAGGCCGCAAACCAGCCGGACAAGGACTACTTTTTCATTATCGATGAGATAAACCGAGGCAACATGAGTAAGATTTTTGGAGAGCTGCTCATGCTGATTGAGCGCGACTACAGAGGCACGAAAGCCACTCTTGCCTACAATGGGCTTACGTTCTCTGTGCCGGGAAACCTTTACATCATCGGCATGATGAATACGGCAGACCGGAGCCTAGCCATGATTGACTATGCGCTCCGTCGCCGCTTTAGCTTTTTCGAGGTGGAGCCGGGGTTTGACTCCGATGGATTCATTCAGTATCAAAATGACCTGAACAGCGAGACTTTGAATGAGCTTGTGTCCAGAGTGAAGGATTTGAATAGGGAAATCGCGCTGGACAAGTCGCTGGGTAAGGGTTTCTGCATTGGACACAGCTATTTCTGCGGTAGAGATGTCTGCACTGAGGAATGGCTGCATTCAATTGTTGATTATGATATTCTCCCGATGCTTTCTGAATATTGGTTTGATGATGCTGCTAAACTTCAGCGCTGGGAGAACATCCTGCAGGGTGTGTTTCAATGATAAAGGATAAGAGCATATTCATAAAAAACATATACTACATGCTCTCCTATGCGTTTACCACGTTGAATCAGGGGGGCTATGAGAATGTAGCAACGGAGGAGTTTGACACTCTGCATAATCTCTTTGCCGCAATTCTAGCCAAGGGAATCGGCAGACAGTTGAAACAGGGCCTCTACCATGAATATCTAAACCGCAAGGAGAACGCGGCGGTAGTGCGTGGCAAGATTGATATGCCCGGAACGATTCAAAACCGTTTTTCCAGAAAGCGGATGATGACCTGCGAATATGATGAGCTTTCGGAGAATAACCTGCTCAATCAGATCCTGAAAACAACGGTGATGATTCTGCTGCACCATGCCAAGGTGGATACCGAATATAAGACGGATTTGAAAAAGGAAATGTTGTTCTTTTCGAATGTCGATACGATTGATCCGACCTCTATTCACTGGTCCTCGATTCGCTTTCAGAGGAACAACAACACCTACCGAATGCTTGTCAGCCTTTGCCAGTTGGTACTTGAAGGCATGCTTCTGACCACAGACAGTGGGGAATACAGACTGGCGACCTTTATTGACGAACAGCGGATGAATAGACTCTACGAAAAGTTCATCCTTGAATATTATGCAAAAGAATGCCCGCAGGTAAAAGCAACGGCATCACAGATACCGTGGGCCCTGGATGATGATATTGGTACTATGCTACCAGTCATGCAGAGCGATATTATGCTCTCGCAGTGTAACAAGGTACTGATTATCGATGCCAAATATTACACCCATACCACGCAAACGCAGTATGATGTTCACACCCTTCACTCGAATAACCTGTATCAGATCTTCACCTATGTGAAGAACAAGGACGCCGAGTTTGGCGAAAAACGACATACGGTATTCGGCATGTTGCTATATGCCCGGACGGATGAAACCATCCAGCCCGATAACGTTTATCAAATGAGCGGTAATAAAATTAGTGTAAAAACGCTGGATTTGAACCAAGATTTTTCCGAAATCGCCGCGCAGCTGAATGCGATTGTAGATGAACACTTTGCGTAATGGTAGCAGTTGGCGAACATTTTAGAAGATTTCTGCCGGTCGTATTATAATTTTCAAAATGGTGATCCTGCTTGGCAGTTGCGCTTTTGTTCAGATTGGGCTATAATATAGTCGCGCAGCGTTATCACGGTAAAAACAAGATACATCAGAATACGACATAATGTAATTGTGACCATTGACGTGGTGTGGCAAGGCACGGTATGGCTTGCCATGGTCAGGTGTAGCATGGCGTGGAACGGTCACAGGCAGCTACCCTTCATCATTATTAAATGGAGGTACATTATGAATTATTCAGAAAGCACCATCAGACGTAGAGCCTACAACATCGGTTACCGGGTGGAGAAAGGCTTCCAGCATTTTGGGCAGTTTGTCTACCACGACTCTTGTGGCGACCGCTTTACCGGCTATATGGTGAAAAATCTGTATACTGGTTTCTATGAGTGTGGTTGCTACAGTGAGAATTTTGACCATCTGTGGAATCTTGGCGATGTTGCCGAGTTCCTCAAGGGCGAGTACGAAACTCGCGGGTTGGTTTGGTAAAAGGCTGACTAACTTTCAAAAACTGTGAAAAGAAAACGTGCACGTGGCCTCCGATTCCTTTGGGCAGCACCGGAGGCCACATTTTAACTTTTCTCCAACCTTTTAATTTTCCCTCCCGTGGGACAGGGGGAAGGTGCAAATTGCAAATCTCCCCTAATAGTGTATTGACCCCGCAAAACGAAAAAAGCGAGACGCCGGAGGCCCTCTGCACCCCCTGCGTCCCGCTATCCCCTTGTTTTCAAGGCTTTTTCATAGACAAAATTAAAAAGTCCTCAGTCGATTGTATCATCGACTGAGGACTTTCGTGGTGCCGGTGGGGGGACTCGGACCCCCACGCTGTCGCCAGCGGCGGATTTTGAGTCCGCCCCAAACCGCTTTCCACCACAGTCCTCCAATCCCGTCAACCCGCATGATTACTGGGTTTTTTGCGCCAAATCAAGCCTGGATATTATTCCCAATCATGCTCCAAAAACGTATTTGGAAAGAACAGAGGAGAGAACAGGAGAGAACTAAAACCCCATCGGAAATGTACGACATCGGAAGAAATCAAATAACATCAGAACGACATAGAACCTCCTGCCAATGACAAGATTTATCGGAGGTGTCTGCTATGAGGTCAAATACCATATATTACGAAAAACATTTTGCTTCTTACCCAGATTTGGTTGATATATTAACTTTTCGTGAGATGTTGGGGGGCATTGGCGATACGTTTGCCCGACGGCTTATTAGAGAAAATCGAGTTAAATATATTTTTGTTAAACCTCGCTACTGGATATCCAAGAAATCCATCATCCACTACTTATTGAGTGCTGATTATGCAAGCCGGCAACTGAAGGTGAGGGTATGATGAAGATGGAAACAACTTTATCTATTATCTGCCGGTCAAAAAGGGTATTTAAGCAAAGAGCAGTTTTATAAATTGTGCCATATAAGCAAGTCAACAGCCTCACGACTGATTAAACACGGCGTAGTACCAGCGATTGACACTCAAAAGAAAACAAGAAGGTATCTGATTTCACGCAAAGATGTGGAAGCATATTTATCTGCAAGAAATCAGAAGCCTTCTGAATTTGCATCCACTGTCCAGCATAATATTCAAACCTATGGTGATTATAAAGAATTTTCTCCGGAAAACGCGATTAAGCTGCGCAGAATTGCGGCGTCTGAATGGATGGATTGTCCAGACGTTTTATGCGCAAGTGATATTTCGGCATTGCTTGGATACCGAACAGAGACCATCTATCGCTGGCAAAAAAACTTAGGACTCAAAGGTTATATCATTTCTGGTAAACTTTTCTTTCCTAAAACTTTTTTACTGGATTTTATCGCAGATCCAGAGTTTCATGGAATCCAGCAAAAGACCACATAACATATCAATTTGCTAAGGAGGGCTATCCATGCAGGAACATAAAATCATTTCTGTCTCAAATCAAAAGGGCGGTGTGGGCAAGACCACTTCTGTGTTGAATTTGGGAGCAGCCCTCAGCGCTGCGGGCAAGAAAGTCCTGCTGATCGACAACGACCCCAAATGCCGAATTCGGCATTTGGGGTCATATGCCGAAAAAAGAATTATGCCGAACAAAACGGGAAGTGGCAGAAAGCAGTTCAAAAAAACACAACCTTTCAAAATCAAGTAAAAAATCCTCGGCATAACAAAGTGATGCCTCTATAATGGTAATGATCTCGCTGAAAAGCGATTATGAAAGGAGGCACACAACATGCCAAAAAAGAAGGCCATATCCATAACGGATATGACGCAAAAGGCGTATGATTGCATACTTCAGGAAGGCTACGCCAAGAAAACCTGTCAGCAATATTGGTATTGCGGCGTGATCCCCATCAGAAGATACTATGAGCAGCAGGGGAGCGAGATATATTCTTCCGAAAGTATCAACGATTGCGTAACCTGGTATCAAGAGCAGTATGAGCAAGGCACCGTGTACTCGGTTAAATTTCAGAATGTTCGGAAAATTGCGGCGATCATGGAACGTATCGCAGCAGGGGAACCGTATCAGTGGCAGCCGCTGACTCCATGGTACATTATCAGACTTCCTGATTCGTATTGCACTCTGCTTGAGGATTACGCGGAACAAAAGCGGAGGAATGGCAGCAAAGAAACCACCATCCGGGGCTTTAAGCCCATCATCAAACATTTCTTGATGTACGCATCTTCTCTTGGGTATGAAAGTATCCGGAGCATCACCCTGGCCGATGTAATCGGTTATATCCCGAAACTTGCTGAAAGCTATCAACGAGTAGGGGATGCCCTGTCCATCTTGAGAGGTTTTGGGACTTATCTGCACGAGAGAGGGCTTACTGAAATCCATCTTGGCAACGCATTTTCAATCAAAGCGCCCTCCCGAAAAAATCTCCATGTTGGGTTTACACAGGAAGAGGCCATGGCAATCATCTCCAGTGTTGATCGCTCCACTATATGCGGAAAACGGGATTACGCCATTTTGATGTTAGCGATGCACACCGGACTTCGGGGCATAGACGTTTTGAAGCTGACTTTCACAAGCATCAATTGGGAAAAGTGCGAAATCCATTTAACCCAGAGCAAAACCGCACAGGAATTGACCCTTCCCGTACCGATGAGCGTTCTGAACGCAATTGCGGAATATATCTTGTACGCCAGACCAGAATCGCAGGAAAAGTCTATCATATTTTTGCGGGCCAGAAAGCCTTATTTGCCGATGAGAACGTGGTCTGCCTACTCTATCGTGCGCAGGAATGCGATGCAGGTGAGGATTGCATGGCCGGCAGATGAACGGAAAGGGTTTCACAGTTTCAGACGCACGATTGCCAGTTGGATGCTGGAGGCGGAAACTCCTCTTGAGATGATCACAGAGATTCTTGGGCAAAGGAATACGGACTCCACCAAGCCCTACATTGCGGTTCACCAGCCGGGGCTCGCCGAATGTGCGCTTGATTTGCAGTTGATTCCCATGGGAAGGGAGGAACTGCGATGAGCAGCGGCTATACCAGCAGGCTTGGACCTCATATTGAACAGATGGTTGCCCAAAAACACGCAGTTGGGTATCCATATAAAGAAAGTGAGCGAATTCTGCATGTGTTTGACCATTTTTGCGCGGCTGGATTTCCTGGCGCGGAAACAATTACACCTGAAATTGGAAATGCGTGGGCTGTTATAAAGCCAACAGAAAAGACGAACAGTTTTTTGGACAGGCTGGCTCCAGTAAGGGAATTGGCCCGATATATGAACCATGCGGGAATAGACGCCTATGTCATTCCGGCTGGATTAGCTCCTGTAGAAGCGCAGCGGTATATCCCACACATTTTTTCGTTGGAAGAATTGAAATGTTTTTTCCAAGCTGCTGATTCCCAGCCAATCCTGCCAAAGTGCCGCATACGGCATCTCCAAATACCGGTGATTTTTCGGCTGATGTACACTTGCGGTTTGCGTCCTCACGAAGCCCGCCTGATTCAAAGAGAGCACCTGAATTTTTCTGAGGGTACGATTTTTATCCCGGAATCGAAAGGGCATAAAGACCGTATCGTTGCTATGCCGCCAGAAATGACAAATATTTGCGCCAAATACATTCCTTACGCGGCACATGAGTTCCCCAACAGTCCATATCTGTTCCCTTGCCAACGGTTCAAAGGCGCTGCATACAATGGCAGCTGGCTAACGAAAGTATTTCACCTGTGTTGGGACGAAGCTGATCTTGGCAAGGTGTCCGGTAATGCGCCGAGACCTTATGATTTTCGCCACACCTTCGCGACTCACAGACTCTACCGTTGGATGAAAGAGAAGCGAGATTTGGGGACTCTGCTTCCCTATCTGAGCGCCTATATGGGACATGCACATTTTTCAGCTACCGCCTATTATATTCATTTGGTTCCAGACTTCTTTTCTGAGTTGTCTGGCATGGATCTTGATGCTTATGGGGAACTGCTTCCGGAGGTACCTCATGAATGCTGAGACCGAGATCCTTGTCAGGGCCATAAACGGGTTTTTCCATATTTACCTGCCGAGACAGAGATGTTTCAGCAAAAACACCGTTGATTCCTACAAGACTGCATTCAATTTGTTTCTGGACTACATGCTGGAACAACACGATTTCCCATTACACCAAATGACATTGGACGATCTTAACAAGGATAGCCTGTCTGGTTTTGTGGATTGGTTGTCTGTGGTTCGGAAAAACAGCCCTGGAACATGCAACCAGCGGCTGATGGCATTTCGTTCCTTTGCAAAATATCTGGGAATCAAGGACTTTACGCTGTCGTCCGTTTACGCTGACGTTTGCAGTGTCCCTACGAAGAAAGCAGCGGCTAAGGTTGTGGATTTTTTGAGCGAGGAAGGGCTGAAGATGCTGCTTATGCAGCCTGATACCAGTAAGCGGGTGGGGATTAGGAACCAGTGCTTTATGTGTCTGATGTATGATACTGCCGCACGATGCCAGGAACTGTTGAACTTCCGTCTGAAGGACCTTTTGCTGACCGGAAACGCTCCGTTTGTATACCTTACCGGGAAGGGAAACAAGACACGCGCAGTCCCATTGATGAAGGCGACAGTCGTCCATTTGCTGAATTATTTGAAGATTTTTCATCCGGATTATAAAAAAGGTTTGGACGACTATCTGTTCTACACAACTTCTCATGGTGAGCGTCATCCCATGTCTCGGGACACTGTGCAGCTCTTTATGAAAAACTATGGAAAAGCAGCGCGTGAAACCTGCTCTGACATTCCGGAACGGGTTCACCCGCACCAGCTTCGACACACGCGAGCCATTCACTTGTACTGTGGAGGGATGCCTTTGTCTATCCTGAGCGAGTTTCTCGGCCACGCCTCGGAAGAAACCACTCGGATCTATGCGTACGCTGACACAGAAATGAAACGTAAAGCCATTGAGAAAGCCACTCCGAGAAATATTCCAGGCGATGAAACTCCCATTTGGGATACATCTGATGATGAAGTGTTACGCAAACTCGCTGGTTTATACTGATATTCGCCCAAATCACAGCAAACGCCTCCGGACGTCCTCCGGGGCGTTTGCTTTTTTGATAACCCATAGTTTGAGAAAGAAGGTGTGTTATTTGACTTCGCTGTTTGTTATGCCGAGAATTTATTGCATAATGCTTGTTTTGCCAAAATCTTTTCAATTCCTCGGCATTTCCTTTTTTTCGGCATATGACCCCCAAGGTAACCTGACCGCCGGTTTGGGATATACTCCGGCTGAGCAGTCTCGCTCCCTGGCCAATCTCCTGCTGGCTGCTATCGACTACCCGGAGGACCTGGACTTCCATTTGCAGAAGGCCATCATCCATACGGACACTGGCATTGACCTGATCCCCGCCAACCGGCGATTGGCGGATGCCGCCGCCCGGCTCCAGTTGATGCGGCTTTCCCAATATAACGCTGTGGGTGGCACGGAGCGGTCCAGCGAAAAGGTCATGGCCGACCTGTTAGAACACCTGCGGGCCAACTACGATTATATCATAATTGACTGCGGATTGAAGCATGAACTTTTAACTGTCAATGCTTTAGTGGCGTCGGACTACTGCATCATTCCGGTGCAAGCGCACTTTCTGGCTAGCGAGGGGATACCGGAGGTGCTGGAGTTGGTCAAGTCGGTGCGGGAAAAATTCAATCCCAGGCTCCAGATCGCCGGCATCCTGTTGACTATGTACCAATCCCGGCCTCAGCTATGTCGCAGTGTCCGGGAGAGCGTGGGGGAAATCTACGGCGAGGCATTTCATGTCTTTGAGCGCCCCATCGAATACTCCATTAAGGTGGCGGAGTGCCCCGCCGCCGGACAGAGCATCTTCGACTATGCTCCGAAGAACGCCGCCGCCGAGTCCTACCTCAGTTTGGCAGAGGAGGTGCTGCGGCTTGCCTAAACCGAATATGAACGATATGCTGAAGCGGCGTATGACCGCTACTCAGCAGGCGTCTGAACTGCAAACCAGCGATGAAGCCTATCAGCAGATTTTTCGTGAGAAGGTGCCTGTTGGTACTGCTCAGCTCTGCGATCTTCCGCTGGACAAGCTGGTGGCCTTTTTCACAGCGGACATCGGATTTCGTCCCTATTCCAAAGAAAAGCTGGACGCCTTGGCAGAACAGCTTCAAGAGGACGGTCTGTTTGTCCGGATTATCGTTCGTCCTATTTCTGGTGGCCTGTATGAGATTCTGAGCGGCCATAATCGTATCGCCGCTGCGAAGCTGGCTGGATGGCTGACCATTCCAGCTGAGGTCGTGGAGGCGGACGATGCCCGAGCTATTGTAATTGCCACCTCAACCAACCTGATTCAGAGGCAGGGTCTCTCTATTATTGAGCGCGGAAAAGCATATAAAGCATTGCTGGAAGCGAAAAACAGGAAAGGCCAACGCTTTGATTTGATGGTCAAAACAACATCAGGCGAGAATCGCCCGATGTTGGAAGACAGAACGTCAGGCGAGAATCGCCCGAGGTACTCAGCCCGGGCCCTGGTTGCTGAGTTTTTTGGAGTCACCGAGTACGAAATTCGGAAAGCTATCAAGCTGACCCGGCTGATACCGGAACTGTCCGATATTCTGGAGAAAAATCCGAAACAGCTCAATCTTGCCTGTGCCAACCTGATAGCGGACTACAACGCTGAATCTCAAAAACCGTTCATTGAGATATGTTCCATCGTGGGATATCAGATCAACAAAGCTGCCATGCAGCACATCACTCGCAAATGCCCCCCGCCCAACGTTGACCGCCAGACTATTTTTGCCGCATGGCGTGAGGCCCGGGATGCAGCGGAAAAGCGGCTGATGGCCCCGCCCAGAAAAATATCCTTTGACCGCAAGCAGTTTGCCCCATATCTGGACAAGTTTGGCAGCGACCAGGAAATTGAGAAGCTGTTCCTGGAGTTCTTGCGGGAGCAGGCCGGATGACGTATAATGGACAAAACAACGATTGTGAGGGGTACATATGAGTGAACAGGATAAAATTCAACTATTTGAGAACCAGACCATTCGTACTGCCTGGGATGCCGAACAAGAGGAGTGGTATTTTTCAGTAGTAGATGTCGTTCACGCATTGACAGACAGCACAGACCCTAAGCAGTATATCAAAAAAATGCGCAGTCGTGACCCTGAGCTTGGCGGCAAGTGGGGTACAATTTGTACCCCTGTTGAGATGGTTGCAGCGGATGGAAAAAAACGAAAAATCCAAGCCGCAAATATTGAGGGCCTGCTCCGTATTATCCAGTCTATTCCATCTCCTAAAGCGGAGCCTTTTAAGCTTTGGCTGGCCCAGGTCGGCCGGGAGCGGATTGAGGAAACCATCGACCCGGAACAAGCCATCGACCGGGCGCTGGAAACCTATCAGCGAAAAGGATATTCCCCAGATTGGATAAACCAGAGAATCCTTGCCATCCGGGTCCGCAACGAATTGACCGCCGAGTGGCAGGCCAGAGGGGTAGAGCAGGGCCGGGAATATGCCATTCTCACAGATGAGATCACCCGCGCCTGGTCTGGGATGACGACAAAGCAGTACAAGCAGCTAAAAGGCTTAAAAAAGCAAAATTTGCGAGACAACATGAGTACCACGGAGATCATCCTAAATATGCTTGCAGAGACTTCCACCAAGGACATATCCCAAAAGGAACAGCCGGAGGGGTTTGAGGAGAGCCGACAGGTAGCCAAGCGCGGCGGCCGCGTTGCCCACATTGCGCGTCGAGCGCTGGAGGCTGAGACTGGGGAGCCCGTGGTTACGTCTCAAAACGCTGTGCAACTGAACGCAGTAGTCACGCAGATGATCGAGACGGTGGCCGCAGCTCAGCCGGAGGAACTGCCGCCGCCTGCGGAAGGAAAAGCAACTGAAGACTGAACCCATGCTTTACAGCCTGGCGCCGCTTTTGCGGCACCGGGCATTTTTTATACTCCGGAGGGGGTGACAACAACATGCATAACTATCAACGGCCCCACAGTCCCTTTGAAGATTCCGCCGAGCTGTTTGCCGAGGACTTCCTGGCCTACCTCAGACGTCTGGCAGAAACTACACAATGAGGATGAGAGCATGGAACGTATCAAAATTTTCAAGCCCCCGGACGGCCCCGCTCAGGCAACGGAGTTTATCGAGGGGCTGGAGTCCAAGCTGCGGGAGAAGGTGA